>OGJM01000526.1_pt1 | contig 18455 bp, 16 predicted proteins | sample 1572281 | NCBI WGS metagenome assembly OGJM01 (sample SAMEA2582147, study PRJEB24529) | metagenome | reverse complement strand
ACAGACCCTGCCGCAGGCTGGGCAGCAGCACCCGCTGCCCGCGCAGCTCTGCCAGCGGGATGCGCTCCTTTTCCCAGAAGGGATGTCCCCGGGGCACCAGCAGGCAGGCGGGGTCTGCCCGCAGGGTGGTGCGCGCCAGCACCGGCGCGGCGCAGCCAAGGTCGATGACCAGACCCGCGTCCAGCTCGCCCTGCTCTACTCCATCGGCCACGGCGTCGTTGTCCAGCAGGCGGAACCGCATCTCCACATGGGGGTACTGCTGCCGGAACTTGTCCAGCTGGGTCTCCAGCCCGGGCAGATAGTCCGGCACCAGCGCCACGCTGATGCCGATGCGCACCGGCTGGGCAGACTGGATCTCTGCCCGCAGGGCGGCCTGCATCTGCTGGAACTGCTCCACCACCGGGGCGGCGTGGCGCTGTAAGCTCATGCCCCGGTCGGTGAGCGCCAGTTTGTGGTGGGCGCTGATAAACAGCGGCCCGCACATTTCGGCTTCCAGCGCAGAGATGCTCTGGCGCAGCGCCGGCCGCGACAGGAACAGCCGCGGTGCGGCGCGGGTATAATTCATTTCTTCGCACAGGGTCAAAAAGTAGTGCAGCTGGCGGATATCCATGGTCTCCTCCCGGGAAAATTTGTTCTGGAAAAAGAATACCGCTTTTTCGGCGGAATGTAAAGAGAGGACAGCAAAATGGGGGCAACCCTCTCAGTCTGCCCCCGCTGGTCGCAGCTTATTAGTGCTGACCGACAGATGCGTAAAAGCTCCCCCTGAGAGGAACGACTTCCCCCGCTCCGGGGGAAGATGTCACCGCAGGTGACAAAAGGGGGAATCTGGTATCGCGTAGCGATGACTGAGAGGGTTCTTCCCCTTCAAAAAAGGAACACCGGAACGCCCGCAGGTGTTCCGGTGCCCCGAAGTTTAAATAAGGAAAATCAGATCAGGCTCAGAGCCTCTTCGTCAGCCACCAGAATGAAGTCCGGGTGCAGCTGCAGAATGCTTGCGGGCACCTCGGGGGTGACGGGGCCGAAGAAAGCCTTCTTGACGATCTCGGCCTTGCCTGCGCCGTTGACCACCATCAGCACCTTGCGTGCCTGCATGATGGTGCGGATGCCCATGGTATAAGCCTGCTTGGGCACCAGATCCACGTTGCCGTCAAAGAAGCGCTTGTTGGCCTCGATGGTCTCCTGGGCCAAGTCCACGCAGTGGGTGCCCAGATCAAAGGCATCGTGGGGCTCGTTGAAGCCGATGTGACCGTCATGACCGATGCCCAGCAGCTGCAGATCCACGCCGCCCACGCTGCGGATGACCTCGTCATAGCGCTTGCACTCGGCTTCGGCGTCCATGTTGGTGCCGTCCGGCAGGTTGATGTGGGCGGGGTCGATGTTCACATGGTCGAACAGGTTGCGGTGCATAAAGCTCCAGTAGCTTTCCGGGTGCTCCTTGGGCAGGCCGCGGTACTCGTCCAGATTGACGGAGGTGACCTCAGAAAAATCCAGATCTCCCTCGTTGTACCGCTCCACCAGCTTCTCATAGGTGCCAACGGGGGTGCCGCCGGTAGCCAGACCCAGCACGCAGTCGGGCTTCATGATGACCTGCGCAGAAATGATGTTTGCTGCCTTGCGGGACATATCAGCGTAGTCCTTTGTACGAATGATCTTCACGATAAACGACCTCTCTTCTTCATTTACTCTTTGTGGGCGGTGCACAGCGGCACACGCCCGCATCTAGTCCAAGTTTATCACATTTGCCAACAGAAAGCCACAAAACGGCACAATTTTTCCGGTTTTCCGTTTCTTTTGGAAAAAGTGCCTTAAAAACCGGTTGAAGTATCGTTTTTTTGCACAAAAGGTGCGCGCAGGGGGTCAGTCCGCAAAGTCGGCATTCTGCAGGGCGGTGAGCAGCAGCGGGATGAGCACCAGCTGCGCCACGATGCCCGGCACGGCGGTAAACAGTGCCCCGGACAGGAATGCACTGAAGGGGAAGCTTCCGCCGGTCAGCCCGGCCAGCACAAACCGCACGATGCCCCAGACGATGCGCCCGGACACCATAGCGGTCAGCAGTACGGCGTAGGTCATGGGCAGGGTGTGCTTCACCCGGCGGTAAAGCCAGCCGGACACGGCGCCGTAAGCTGCCAGCTCGAAAGCCATCGAAATGGCGATGGGGAACATCGGGGGCATCCCGAAGAGCACCGAGCGGAGCAGCGGGGCCGCAAAGCCCACAGCCAGACCCCAAGGTCCGCCCAGCACGAAGCCGCAGAGCAGGATGGGAAAATGCATCGGGCAGAGCATATTGCCCACCTTGGGCACCTGTCCGGTGAGCAGGGGCAGCACAAAGGCCAGCGCTAAAAACAGGGCGGCCAGCACCAGCTGCCGCATAGGCGAAGCGTTTTTGTTTTTCATAAGGGTTTCTCCTTTTTCAGCCGCAAAATAAAAAGGAGCCTGCCCCGGCATTCCATGCCAAAGGCAGACCCCTTCGTGGCGTCTGTTTCAAAAAAATATTGCTTGCGGGGATAAGCGGCAGGCTGCTGCCCGCCCGTGTCCGGCTTCCTGCCGGAACGATGGTCAAAAGTATAACAAACCATTTTGCCCCTGTCAAGCGGGGCGGGATGTCTGCAAAATAGACAAAAATCGGTCTATTCGCAAAAAAATTTCCCCGGGGCTGTACATTTTGCTGGAAGAAGCTTGACCTTTTTGCACAGAATGGATAATATAAAATTGAAAAAAAGCGCGCTGCGGCAATCTTGACGCCGGGGCGCTGACGAGAGGCTTTTTTGAGCGCATGAATTCTGAGGTTCATACGGGAGGACCATCATGACAAATGCTGAAAAACTTACCCTGAAAAAGCACGCCTGCCGCATCCGCATGGGCGTGATCGAAGGGACCCACAGTGCAGGCTGTGGTCACCCGGGCGGCAGTCTGAGCATCGCAGACGTGCTGTCTTATCTGTACTTTAAGGAACTGAACGTAGACCCTGCCCAGCCCAAGATGGCCGACCGCGACCGTCTGGTGCTGTCCAAGGGTCATGCCGCCCCGGCGCTGTACGCAGCGCTGGCAGAGCGGGGCTTCTTCCCGGTGGAAGAGCTCAAGACCCTGCGCAAGATCGGCAGCCGCCTGCAGGGCCACCCCAACATGAACAGCGTGCCCGGCGTGGATATGTCCACCGGCAGTCTGGGTCAGGGCATCTCCGCCGCCTGCGGCATGGCACTGGGCGCAAAGCACGCCGGCTCTGCTGTGAACGTTTACGCCATTCTGGGCGACGGCGAGGTGGAAGAGGGCGAATGCTGGGAGGCCTTTATGTTTGCCGCCCACTATGGCCTTTCGAACCTGTGCGTGATGCTGGACCGCAACCATCTGCAGATCGACGGCACCACCGAGACTGTCATGAACAGCGCCCCGCTGGAAGATAAGCTCCGCGCTTTCAACTTCAATGTGGTCACCATCAACGGCCACGACTTTGACCAGATCGAGAGCGCCGTGCAGGCTTTCCACGCCGAGACCGAAAAGCCCACCTGCATCATTCTGGATACGGTCAAGGGCACCGGCGTTTCCTATATGACCAATTCCGTTGCATGGCACGGCAAGGGCCCCAACGATGAAGAGTATCAGGTGGCCATGAACGAGCTGAACGCCGCCTATGCCGCGCTGGAACAGGAGGAGAACTGAGATGGCAGACGTGAAAAAGATCGCGACCCGCGACAGCTACGGCAACACCCTGAAGGAACTGGCTGCGGAAGGCCACGATGATCTGGTGGTGCTGGACGCCGATCTGGCCGCCGCTACCAAGACCGGTATGTTCCAGAAGGCATACCCGGATCGTCACTTTGACTGCGGCATCGCCGAGGGCAACATGGTAGGCGTGGCCGCAGGTCTGGCCGCTATGGGCTATGTGCCCTTTGTTTCCAGCTTTGCCATGTTTGCAGCCGGCCGCGCCTTTGAGCAGGTGCGCAACTCTGTGGGCTACCCCCACCTGAACGTGAAGATCGGCGCCACCCACGGCGGCATCTCCGTGGGCGAGGACGGCGCTTCCCACCAGTGCTGCGAGGACTTTGCCCTGATGCGCAGCATCCCCGGCATGACCGTCATCTGCCCCGCCGACGATATCGAGGCACGCGCCGCTGTGCGCGCCGCCTACGCCATGGAGGGCCCCGTCTACCTGCGCTTCGGCCGTCTGGCTGTGCCGGTGTTCCACGATGAGGCCAACTACCACTTTGAGCTGGGCAAGGGCGAGCAGCTGACCGAGGGCAACGATATTGCCATCATCGCCACCGGCCTGATGGTCAACGAGGCACGCATGGCCGCCGAGCAGCTGGCTGCCGAGGGCATCCACGCCCGGGTCATCAACATCCACACCATCAAGCCCCTGGACGAGGAAATCGTCATCAAGGCTGCTAAGGAGTGCGGCAAGGTCATCACTGCCGAGGAGCACAACATTATCGGCGGTCTGGGCGAAGCCGTCTGCGCTGTCCTGAGCGAGAAGCTGCCCACTCCCGTGCGCCGCGTGGGCGTGCAGGACGTGTTCGGCTGCTCCGGCCCCGCATGGGACCTGCTGAAGAAGTACGGTCTGGACGCTGCCACCATCTGCAAGACTGCCCACGAGATGCTGGGCAAGTAAGCGCTTTTTACAGCAGTACGAATTCGATTTTTAAAGCCGCCGCACAAAACACTGTGCGGCGGCTTCTTTTTGCCTCTATAACTGTCCTCCGCACAAGGACAACGGCGAAATGAAAGCCTGCGTTTTGCCTGCGCTTTACATCGAAAAGAAAAATGTGCGACTGAATTTATAAAATAAATAGAACTGTTCAAAAGCAAGAGATAAAAAAGAAATAACACGATTGTTCAAGTGTATTTGTTTAAAAGTGAAATATGTTCATGGACTGAAATTGTACAAAAATCATGGGATTTCTGGGGCGTTACGTTAGACAAACTGCAGAAATGAACGCACGACGCGGACAAATTTTGCAAAACCCCTTTTCTTTTGCGGAAAGGAGCGGTATAATGCCGTCATAGCACAAGGGAGTGCATCGTTCCGGAAGGAGGAACGGACATCCCTTGTGTATTTTTAGAACGTGACGCTTTAGCAGAGTATAAAGCTAAAGCAGTAAAGAGAGGGGAATATCTATGAGATTCGATCGTCGTATTTCGCGCCGCAGCTTCCTGGCAGCTGCCGGTGCTACCTCTGCTGTGCTGGCTCTGACAGCCTGCGGCGGCTCTTCCAGCTCCGTGGCGGCTTCTTCCGCTTCCGGCACTGCTTCCTCTGCAGCTGGCACTGCACAGGGCGGCACCCTGAACATTATGCTGGAGACCGAGGTTCAGTCGCTGGACCCGCAGATCGCCACCGACGGCACCTCCTTTGAGGTCATCGCCGATTACACCGACGGCCTGATGCAGATGGATGCCGACGGCGCAGCTGTCCCGGCCCTCGCCGAGACCTACGACATCAGCGAGGACGGCAAGACCTATACCTTCCACCTGCGGGATGTCAAGTGGTCCAACGGCGATGCCGTTACCGCTGCCGATTTCGTGTTTGGCTGGCAGCGTGCCGTAGACCCCGCCAACGCTTCCGAGTATTCCTATATGCTTTCTGATATCGGTCAGGTGGTCAACGCTGCCGAGATCATTGCCGGCGAAAAGCCTGTCACCGATCTGGGCGTCACCGCAGTGGACGACAAGACGCTGGAGGTCCAGCTGAATGTTCCCGTCAGCTACTTTTTGAGCCTGATGTATTTCCCCACCTTCTATCCGGTCAACGAGGCTTTCTTCAACACCTGCAAGGACACCTTCGGCACCAGCCCCGACACGGTGCTGTCCAACGGCGCTTTCAAGCTGACGGATTACCAGCCGGCTGCTACTGCCTTTACACTGGAAAAGAACCCCGATTACTACGATGCTGCTAAGGTCGCACTGGACGGTCTGGCCTATCAGGTCATCAAGGACAGCCAGCAGGCACTGATGAGCTACCAGACCGGTGCTCTGGATATGACCCTGCTGAACGGCGAGCAGGTGGATCAGGTCAAGGATGACCCCGAATTTACCAGCGTGGGTGCCGGTTACCTGTGGTACATCAGCCCCAACATCGGCGGTGTGCCGGAGCTTGCCAACGAGAACCTGCGCAAGGCCATCACCTTTGCACTGGATCGTGACGCCATTACCGGGGACGTGCTGAAGGATGGCTCTGCACCCTGCTACACCGCGGTTCCGCCGCAGTTTGCCACCGGCCCCGACGGCAGCGATTTCAGCGCCGACCAGACCAAGTTTGCAGAGTTCTGCGCTTATGATGCCGACAAGGCCAAGGAGTACTACGAGCAGGCCAAGAGCGAGCTGGGCAAGGACTCCTTCACCTTCAACATGGTGGTGGATGCCGACGACGCACCCCAGAAGGTGGCACAGGTCGTCAAGGAGCAGCTGGAGACCACGCTGGCAGGCTTTACCCTGAACCTGACCGTCGAGCCCAAGAAGCAGCGTGTGCAGGATATGCAGGACGGCAACTTTGAGATCGGCCTGACCCGCTGGGGCCCCGACTACGCCGACCCCATGACCTATCTGGGTATGTGGGTGACCGGCAATTCCAACAACTACGGTCTGTGGAGCGATGCCGACTACGATGCCATCATTGACGAGTGCACCACCGGCGATCTGTGCACCGACCCCGAGGGCCGCTGGGCTGCTTTGTACGAGGCAGAGCAGATCATTCTGGAGCAGGCAGTCATCTTCCCGCTGTACGGCCAGTGCAACGCCGAGATGGTCTCTTCTGCTGTTACCGGCGTAGAGTTCCACCCTGTGGCACTGAACCGTGTGTACAAGAACGCCGCTAAGAGCGTGTAAAACAAAAGCATACTGAATAAGGCCGCACAGTGGCCCGCAAAAAGCCACTGTGCGCCTTTTTGCCATTTGACCTGTACGCGGCAGGCGAACGATTGACCACGAAAAACGCTTTGGACAAAGGGGGTCCACCCGACGTGAAAAAGTACACACTCAAGCGAATCCTGACATCGCTGTTCACGCTGCTGGCAATTTTGCTGGTGCTGTTCATCCTGATGCAGCTGATGCCCGGCTCGCCCTTCAATGATGAAAAGCTGACGCCCGATATGCGGGCAGCCCTATATGCAAAGTACGGCCTTGACCAGCCCATCTATATCCAGTTCTTCCGCTATGTGGGCAATATGCTCCGGGGCGATCTGGGTGTCAGCTACAATATCTCCAAAAATACGCCCATCTCTCAGCTCATCCAGTCCCGTCTGCCCATCTCCATTCAGGTGGGCGGCATGGCGGTCACGCTGGGTGCCATCATAGGTCTGGTGCTGGGCATCCTCGCCGCCTTAAAGCGGGATACCGTGGTGGACACCATTGCTACCATCATCTCGGTCATCGGCGTATCGGTGCCGTCCTATGTGTTCGCACTGGCGCTGAGCTACACCTTCGGCTTCAAATTCCGCTGGTTCCCCATGCTGTTTTCCGCCAAGGACATCTTTGGCTCCAGCGTGCTGCCCAGCATTTCGCTTTCCATGTTTACCATGGCATCCATTGCCCGCTTTACCCGCAGTGAGATGATCGAGGTGCTGGATTCCGATTATATGCTGCTGGCTGAGAGCAAGGGCATTTCCGGCCCGGCGCTGATCTTCCGCCACGCGTTGCGCAACGCCCTGATCCCCATCATCACGGTGCTGGCACCGCTGATCGTGGATCTGATGACCGGCTCGCTGGTGGTGGAAAAGATCTTTGCCATCCCCGGCGTGGGCAGCCTGCTGGTGACAGCCATCCAGTCCAACGATTACAACGTGGTCATTGGTCTGAGCTTTATTTACAGTGCTATGTACATTGGCATCATGCTGGTCGTTGACCTGCTGTACGGCATCATCGACCCGCGCATTCGTTTGGCAAAGGGGGACGACTAAATGGCAGAAAAAGCGATCCGGCTGGGCGGCGAATCCACCGCCGATGCCATTGTCAGCGCCGTGGATGCAATGTACACGGAGCACACCTTTGCGGAAAAGGATTTTGCCCTCAAGCACAATGAGGACGAGATCAGCGTGGATACCAACTTTGCGGCGCAGAACTTCTGGAAGGAAGCGCTCATCCGCTTTTTCAATAAAAAGAGCGCCGTGCTGGGGCTTGTCCTCATTGTGGTCATCGTGCTGCTGGCCGTTTTTGGCCCGGGCATGAACAGCTACACCTACTCCGGGCAGGATCTGAGCCAGAAAAACTTTGCGCCCCGCGTGCCGGGCATTGAGCAGTTCGGCATTCTGGACGGCAGCGAGAAGATGAGCACCACCACCGGAACCAAGGTGACCAACGCCTATCAGGAAAAAGACAAGCTGGACGTCTACTACTGGTTCGGCAGCGATCTGTACGGCCGCGACATCTGGACCCGTACATGGGAAGGCGCCCGGGTCTCCCTGATCATCGCGGTGGCTGCGGCCATCATTGATATGGTCATCGGCATGAGCTACGGCCTGATCTCGGGCTACTTCGGCGGCAGAGTGGATATGGTGATGCAGCGCTTTCTGGAGGTAGCCAACGGCATCCCCCGGCTGGTCATCGTCACGTTGCTGCTGCTGGTGCTGCAGCCCGGCATGGTGACCATCATCTTTGCCCTGATGCTGACCGAATGGGTGGGCATGAGCCGCATCGCCCGCGCGGAGATGCTCAAGCTGAAGGATCAGGAGTTCGTTCTGGCCTCCCGCACGCTGGGCGCCGGCAGCTTCTTCATCATCTTCAAGGAAGTGCTGCCCAACATCATCGGACCCATCATCACGCAGGTCATGTTCAGCATCCCGACCGCTATCTTCACCGAGGCGTTCCTCTCCTTTGTGGGTCTGGGCATCCCGGTGCCGCAGTGTTCGCTGGGCTCTCTGATCAGCGAGCTGTACAACAGCTTCACCACCCACCCCTATCAGATCATCCCGCCCATCGTGGTCATGAGCCTGCTGATGCTCAGCTTCAACCTCGTGGCGGATGGTCTGCGCGAGGCGCTGGACCCCAAGATGAAGAGTATGTAAGGAGGAACACCCCATGCCTGAAGCAAAAAAAGAACAGGTCTTGTCGGTGCGAGACCTTGATATCACCTTTAAGACCACCGCAGGCCCGGTGCACGCCATCCGCGGTGTGAACATCGACCTGTACAAGGGCGAGACGGTCGCGCTGGTGGGCGAGTCCGGTTCCGGCAAGTCCGTCACCATGAAAGCCGCCATGGGCATTCTGGCCAAGAATGCCACCGTGAACAGCGGCAGCATCCGGTTCAGCTACCACCACGCCGATGGCAGCCCGGAGACCGTGGACCTGCTGCAAAAAGATAAAAAGGGGATCCGCCGCCACATCAACGGCAAGCGCATCGCCATGGTGTTCCAGGACCCCATGACCAGCCTTGACCCCACCATGACCATCGGTAAGCAGATCATGGAGGGAATGCTCTGGCACTTCAAAATGCCCAAGGCGGAAGCCTACAAAAAGGCGCTGGAACTGCTGGAAGAGGTGGGTATCACCGATGCGGAAAAGCGGATGAAAAACTACCCGCACCAGCTGTCCGGCGGTATGCGTCAGCGCGTGGTCATCGCCATCGCGCTGGTGGCCTTCTACGCTGGTGGTTGGGCTATCTAATCCTCATTTGATGAAGATTCTGAAAACGGGTGGCTTTGGCCGCCCGTTTTTATTTTCACAACACTCTCGTTGTCTTTTGCGTTACTCTCAAGTAGATAGAATTGAGGCACGACGCCTCTCATCACTGATCATAAGAAACATCGCAAACAGGGAACGCATGGAAATCTTTTTCACCATACTCATCATGACCCTTGTGGTCTCGCTGTCGGGGGTTTTTACTCGCGTATTGCCATTCCAACTCCCTTTACCCCTTATGCAGATCGCCATCGGCGCCTTGCTGGCGTGGCCGACGTTTGGTTTGCATGTGGAATTCGATCCTGAGCTTTTTCTGGTTCTGTTCATCCCGCCGCTGCTCTTCGCCGATGGCTGGAAGACGCCAACCCGTGAGTTTCTGGAGCACGGGCGAGAGATCTTCGGCCTTGCGCTGGCGCTGGTTCTGGTCACGGTGGTCGGGATTGGCTTTATGATTTACTGGCTGGTGCCGGGGATCCCTCTTATCCCGGCCTTTGCGCTGGCCGCTGTCCTGTCGCCAACCGATGCCGTTGCGCTTTCCGGAATAGTGGGCGAGGGACGCATACCGAAGAAAATCATGGGTATCCTGCAGGGCGAAGCGTTGATGAACGACGCCTCCGGTCTGGTGTCACTGAAATTTGCCGTCGCCGTGGCGATGGGCACGATGGTGTTTACGGTTGGTGGCGCAACGCTTGAATTCTTCAAGGTAGCGATTGGCGGTATCCTGGCCGGTTTTGTCGTCAGTTGGCTGTATGGGCGCTCCCTGCGTTTTCTCAGCCGCTGGGGGGGTGATGAACCGGCAACGCAAATCGTTCTGCTGTTCCTGCTGCCGTTTGCGTCTTACCTGATTGCGGAACACATCGGTGTTTCCGGCATCCTCGCGGCGGTCGCAGCCGGGATGACGATCACCCGTTCCGGGGTAATGCGCCGGGCGCCGCTGGCGATGCGTTTACGTGCTAACAGCACCTGGGCGATGCTGGAGTTTGTGTTTAACGGCATGGTTTTCTTGCTGTTAGGACTGCAGTTGCCGGGGATTCTGGAGTCTTCTTTGGCGGCGGCAGAAGCCGACCCGAATGTTGAAATCTGGATGCTGTTTACCGATATCGTGCTGATTTACGTGGCGCTGATGCTGGTACGTTTTGGCTGGCTGTGGACGATGAAGAAGTTTAGCCTGCGCTTTCTGAAGAAAAAGCCGATGGAGTTTGGTTCCTGGACGACGCGTGAAATCATGATCGCCTCCTTTGCGGGCGTGCGTGGGGCCATTACTCTCGCCGGTGTGCTCTCTATTCCGCTGCTGTTACCGGATGGTAGCGGCTTCCCGGCGCGATATGAGCTGATCTTCCTTGCCGCGGGCGTGATTCTGTTCTCGCTGTTTGTTGGCGTGGTGATGCTGCCGCTTCTGCTGCAACACCTGGAAGTGGCAGACCACTCGCAGCAGCAGAAAGAGGAACGAATTGCCCGCGCTGCCACGGCGGAAGTGGCGATTGTCGCCATCCAGAAAATGGAGGAGCGTCTGGCCGCAGATACCGAAGAGAACATCGACAATCAGTTGCTCACCGAGGTGAGTTCACGCGTCATCGGTAACCTGCGTCGACGCGCCGACGGACGCAACGACGTGGAAAGCTCGATGCAGGAAGAAAACCTCGAGCGGCGTTTCCGTCTGGCGGCCCTGCGCTCCGAGCGCGCGGAACTTTATCACCTGCGCGCCACGCGGGAAATCAGCAATGAGACGCTGCAAAAACTGCTGCACGATCTGGATTTGCTGGAAGCGCTGTTGATCGAGAACGAATAAACGGTTGTGCCTGATGGCGCTACGCTTATCAGGCCTACGGAATCCAATTGTAGGTCTGATAAGCGTTAAGCCGCACCCGGCATGTTACGACTCTTGCGTTAGCCAGAACCCTTCACAGCATTTGAGCCACGCCTGGGCGCTGTGCGACAGATACACACCTTCGCGCCAAATCATGCCCAACTGCCAGCGTAAATCACTCTCCAAAGGGATCCAGCGCAGCGTCTGCTTATCCAATCGCTGGCAAATCGGCTCCGGTAAAATGGCGATCCCGACTCCGGCTTGCACCATCGCCGCCAGAAAATCCCACTGCCCACTGCGTACCGCGATGCGGGGTTTGACGTTGTGCTGGTTAAACAGCTAAAGCAACTGACGGCTCAACGCGAAGTCTTCGTTATAGATAAGCAGGGGATGCTCCGCTAACGCCTCGGGGGAAATGGATTCACACGTTGTCCACTGACCGGAGCGGGGGACCAGCACGCAGAGCGGATGGCTAAAAAGCGGTAAGGTCGCCAGGCCGCTCTCTTCTTCAACCGGCAGCGCGGTCATCGCGACATCCAGATCGCCATTCATCACCGCCTGCTGGACGGTTAAGCCTCCAAATTCAGACACCTTCAGTTCAACGCCGGGATAGCGCTGGCGAAACAGGCTGATAGGCCCGGCCATCAACATACCGACCATGGGGGGGATGCCGAGGCGCAGCACTCCCTTGTTGAGGTGATTAATGTCGCTGAGTTCTGCTTCGAGCTGGCGAAACTCGGCGAGGATCGCCAGGCCGCGTTCGAAAACAACCTGTCCGGTGTCGGTTAACAGCAGTCGCCGACCGTCGCGGATTAACAGCGTGCAGTTAAGCTCGTCTTCAAGGTTCTTCAACATCTTGCTGATAGTGGGCTGGGTGACAAAAAGCTTCTCCGCTGCGCGGGTAAAGCTCTGCTGACGAACCACCTCAACAAAATAGCGCAGCGTTCTGATATCCATGATTATTCCTTAAGACTATGCCTGCAATGAGTTTAATTCATTTCAGTCCTGGACGGGGGCTCTCTATACTGGCGCTCTCTATTTTTTAAGGACATACCCTCATGGCTGTGGCGATAAGCCGCGTGACGCCTGCCGTTATTCATCGACTCCAGATCCCCGTTCAGGTTCTGTTGTACGCAGGTCTATTTGTATTTGCTCAATATCTTGTCTCCTGGCTGCATCTGCCGCTTCCTGCCAACCTGGTTGGGATGGTGCTGATGTTGGCGCTGATTGTCTGCCGGGTTATCCCGTTGAACTGGATTCGCGCAGGCGCTCGCTGGTTACTGGCTGAAATGCTGCTGTTTTTTGTTCCGGCGGTGGTGGCTGTAGTCAACTATACGCAGCTGTTGTTGGTCGATGGTTGGCGCATATTTGCTGTCATTGCGCTAAGTACGTTGATGGTGCTTGGCGCAACGGCGTGGGTCGTGGATAAAGTGTATCGCTATGAAATGAGCAGGCTAAACCGTGAGTAATTTCCAGCTAAGCGTGCTGTGTCTGGTGATTACGCTGGGCATCTATTTTGCCAACAAGCGCCTGTATCGCCGTTTTCGTAAATTACCGCTGATGCCGTTAGTGTTCACTCCGGCGCTGCTGGTCCTGATGCTGGTCTTCGGGCATATCTCCTGGCAAAACTATATTGGTGAATCGCACTGGTTGCTGTGGCTGTTAGGCCCTGCGACCATCGCTTTTGCCGTTCCGGTTTATGACAACCTTGCCGTGATTAAGCGGCACTGGATGTCACTGACGGCGGGCGTGGTGACGGCAACGCTGGTGGCCGTTACCAGTTCCGTGTGGCTGGCGCGTCTGTTTATGTTGCCTGATGAAATCCAGCGTAGCCTGGCGGTGCGCTCCGTCACCACGCCGTTTGCGCTGGCAGCAGCAGAGCCGTTGGGTGGGCAACCAGACCTGGTGGCATTGTTCGTGGTAGTGACCGGTGTATTTGGTATGGCGGTTGGCGATGTACTGTTTTTACGGCTTTCTATTCGGGAAGGGATGGCGAAAGGCGCAGGATTTGGCGCAGCCTCGCATGGTGCGGGCACGGCGCGCTCTTATGAGCTCGGCCAGCAGGAGGGCGTGGTCGCCAGCCTGGTGATGATGCTTTCAGGCGTGGTGATGGTGCTGGTAGCGCCGCTGGTCGCGATGGTGATGTTCTGAAAAAATGCCCCGGTCGTTCAGACCGGGGATGAGGAGGAGTGGTTAGTGCGCGCGACCTTGTTCTACGCCGTACCCGGTCTGGGAACGGATGAACTGGGCACGGAACTGCTCGCGTTCGCGATTACCTTCTTCTGAGTTATCGGTAGCAGAGAAGAACCAGATCCCGAGGAACGCTACGCTGATGGAGAACAGCGCCGGATATTCATACGGGAAAATGGCTTTTTCGTGACCAAGGATCTGGACCCAAATCGTCGGGCCAAGCACCATCAGCACCACCGCCGTCAGCAGACCTAACCAGCCGCCCAACATCGCGCCACGCGTGGTCAGTCTTGACCAGTACATGGAGAGCAGAATGATCGGGAAGTTGCAGCTGGCTGCGATAGCAAACGCCAGACCTACCATGAAGGCGATATTCTGGTTCTCAAACAGCACGCCGAGCAGGATGGCAATCACACCCAGCACCAGTACGGTGATTTTCGACACCTTCAGCTCTTCACGTTCGGTTGCGCCTTTACGGAACACGTTGGCATACAGGTCGTGAGAAACGGCCGATGCGCCCGCCAGCGTCAGGCCTGCAACCACCGCCAGGATGGTGGCAAACGCCACAGCTGAGATGAAGCCCAGGAACAGGTTGCCGCCCACTGCATTCGCCAGGTGAACCGCCGCCATGTTGTTACCGCCGATCAGCGCGCCAGCAGCGTCTTTATACGCCGGATTAGCGCCCACCAGCATGATCGCGCCAAAGCCGATGATAAAGGTCAGGATGTAGAAATAACCCATAAAACCGGTGGCATAGAACACGCTCTTACGCGCTTCGCGGGCATCGCTGACCGTGAAGAAGCGCATCAGGATGTGCGGCAAGCCTGCCGTACCAAACATCAGGCCGAGACCTAACGATAGGGCGGAGATCGGATCTTTTACCAGTCCGCCCGGGCTCATAATGGCTGAACCTTTCGGGTGTACCGCCATTGCTTCGGTGAACAGGTTGTTGAAGCTAAAGCCGACGTGCTTCATCACCATAAAGGCCATAAAGCTGGCGCCGAACAGCAGCAGAACGGCTTTGATGATCTGTACCCAGGTGGTCGCCAGCATGCCGCCAAACAGGACGTACATCATCATCAGCACGCCAACCAGTACGACGGCGATGTGATAGTTCAGACCAAACAGCAGCTCAATCAGCTTACCTGCGCCGACCATCTGGGCGATCAGATACAGCGCGACCACCACCAGAGAACCACAGGCCGACAGAATACGGATTGGTCCTTGCTTCAGACGATAAGAAGCAACATCTGCAAAGGTGTAACGACCCAGGTTACGCAGACGCTCAGCAATCAGGAACAGGATAATTGGCCAACCGACCAGGAAGCCGAGCGAATAGATCAGCCCGTCATAACCGGAGGTAAACACCAGCGCGGAAATCCCGAGGAACGATGCCGCCGACATATAGTCGCCCGCAATCGCCAGCCCGTTCTGGAAACCAGTGATGTTACCGCCGGCGGTGTAGTAGTCATTACGCGAACGTACGCGCTTAGACGCCCAGTAAGTAATACCGAGCGTAAAGATGACGAAAATCAGGAACATGACAATCGCCTGCCAGTTGGTTGGCTGGCGTTGGACTGCACCGCTAATAGCATCCGCCGCGTTTGCGGCGAAGGGCAGCGTGGCGGCAAGCGCCGTCAGGACTCTCTTCATGATGCTTTAACCTCGTGCAGAACCGCATTGTTCAGGCGGTCGAATTCACCGTTTGCCCGCCAGATATAGATCCCGGTCAGGATGAAGGAGATGAGGATCACACCGACCCCAATCGGAATACCCCGGGTGACGCTGGTTCCCGCGTGTAGCGGCGTACCCAGCCAGCCAGGCGCAAAGGCAATCAGTAAAATAAAGCTGATGTAAACTGCCAGCATGATGATGGACAGAATGGTGGCAAACCGTTGCCTTTTTTCAACTAACTCCCTGAAACGCGCACTGTCTTCTATCCGCTGATAAATAGAGTCATTCATCACAGAGTTCTCCAGAGGCCCCCTTCGTCTTTCACGTTGCAAGTGTGTTGGCCGCACTCGCCCACCTCAGTCACATAGTGAACTATGCTCCTGGGGATGCGCTCGCTTGCCGCCTTCCTGCAACGCGAAATCCTTTGGGGTGGGTTATTATATTTTCCCTCCCGGTCAGGGGAGGGGTAGGGGTAGGATTTGTAGGCCCGATAAGCCGCGCACCATCGGGCATTTCACGGTTATGGTTATGATGGCATCGCGATGGCCTGCTTCTCTTCGAGCAGTTTCTCTACCACGCCAGGATCGGCGAGGGTCGAGGTATCGCCCAGATTGCTGGTATCGCCCGCCGCGATTTTACGCAGAATACGGCGCATGATTTTGCCGGAGCGGGTTTTCGGCAGTGAGTCGGTCCAGTGCAGCACGTCTGGCGTTGCCAGCGGACCAATTTCTTTACGTACCCAGTTGCGCACTTCGGCGTACAGCTCAGGTGATGGCTCTTCGCCGTGATTCAGCGTGACGTAGGCGTAGATCGCCTGGCCTTTAATATTATGCGGAATACCCACCACCGCGGCCTCGGCAATCTTCGGATGTGACACCAGCGCCGATTCGATTTCTGCCGTTCCCAGACGGTGGCCAGAGACGTTCAGCACATCGTCCACACGACCGGTGATCCAGTAATAGCCATCTTCGTCACGACGCGCGCCGTCGCCGCTGAAGTACATATTCTTGAAGGTAGAAAAGTAGGTCTGCTCAAAGCGTTCGTGATCGCCAAACAGCGTTCTCGCCTGGCCCGGCCACGAGTCGGTAATCACCAGGTTGCCTTCGGTCGCGCCTTCCAGCGGATTACCCTCGTTATCGACAATCGCAGGCTGTACGCCAAAGAACGGACGGGTTGCGGAACCCGCTTTCAGCTCGGTGGCGCCCGGCAGCGGGGTGATCATGAATCCACCGGTTTCGGTCTGCCACCAGGTATCGACGACCGGGCATTTTTCGTTGCCGATCTTCTTCCAGTACCACTCCCATGCTTCCGGGTTAATCGGCTCGCCAACGGAACCCAGGATACGCAGCGAGGAGCGGTCAGTGCCTTCAATCGCTTTATCACCTTCTGCCATCAGGGCGCGGATGGCGGTCGGCGCGGTATACAGAATATTGACCTGGTGCTTGTCCACAACCTGCGACATACGCGCCGGGGTTGGCCAGTTTGGCACGCCTTCGAACATCAGCGTGGTTGCGCCGCAGGCCAGCGGACCATACAGCAGGTAGCTGTGCCCGGTTACCCAACCCACGTCAGCAGTACACCAATAAATATCGCCCTGATGGTAGTCAAACACGTACTTAAAGGTGGTTGCGGCATAGACCAGATATCCGCCGGTGGTATGCAGTACGCCTTTTGGCTTGCCGGTTGAACCGGAGGTATAGAGGATAAACAGCGGATCTTCCGCGTTCATTTCTTCTGGCTGATGTTCTGGGCTGGCTTTCTCGATAAGATCGGACCACCACAGGTCACGGCCTTCCTGCCATTCCGTTTTTCCACCGGTACGTTTGAGGACGACCACATGTTCCACGGTTTTCACGTTCGGGTTTTTCAGCGCATCATCGACGTTCTTTTTCAGCGGGATGGCGCGGCCGGCGCGCACGCCTTCGTCGGCGGTGATCACCAGACGTGAATTGGAGTCGATGATACGTCCGGCGACCGCCTCTGGTGAAAAACCACCGAAGATGACCGAATGCACCGCGCCAATGCGGGCGCAAGCCAGCATAGCAACCGCCGCTTCCGGCACCATCGGCATATAAATGGCCACCACGTCGCCTTTTTTAATGCCTAAATCCAGTAGCGTATTGGCGAAACGGCAAACATCGCGATGCAGTTCGCGATAAGTAATGTTTTTGCTTTGGGTGGCGTCATCGCCTTCCCAGATGATGGCGGTGCGATCGCCATTTGCCTGTAAATGACGGTCAAGGCAGTTTGCGGCCAGGTTCAGGGTGCCGTCTTCGTACCATTTAATCGACACGTTGCCTGGTGCGAAGGAGGTGTTCTTCACCTGGCTGTACGGCTTGATCCAATCAAGTATCTTTCCCTGCTCGCCCCAAAATGTGTCGGGTTCGTTAACGGATTGCTGGTATTTCTCTTCGTACTGCTCCGGGTTTATCAGGCAACGATCCGCAATGTTTGCGGGAATAGCGTGTTTATGTATTTGGCTCATGGCTTTTGTTCTCCTTGTAGGATGTTAATAATATGTCTCATAAACGTTAAATGTAGGGGCTTTGAGAGTTTTGTTTAGTATTTGCGCGGCAGATCACGCAATAAACGAATTGTGCAAATTAGCGGCAAACTTAATTTTGAAGGGAACTAGCAAAAATTGATTAAATCTCGCGATAACATGTAGTTATCTAAAGGATTATTGAAAAGGTGATCTATCTCTGAATTAGACAAAAGAGTGAGGAGTTAGAGGGGGTTTATAACTCTAAAGTGGTATTTTACATACACTTACAATTGATTAAAGACAACATTTTCAGTGTGGTTTCTTGTTACAAATAGGGTGGAGCAATGTCATGACAGTATTCGTGTGGTTGCTGTTATGGAAAACAATAAAAGAACCGCCATTGCAGATAATGGCGTCATCTGGATGAGACCCCTATGGCAAGGATAAAATCACGCGTACGCCGTTTCTTCAGCCTGTTATTACCTTTATTATTTATTTCTGCTGTTCACGCTGAACAAACTCCTGTACCCGCAAAAACCGTCACCGTTGAAGCGAAGAATGAAACCTTCGCTCCTCAGCATCCCGATCAATATCTCTCCTGGAAAGCCACGTCTGAGCAATCAGCCCGTGAAGATGCGCTGGCAGAAGATCCGCGTCTGGTGATCCTGTGGGCGGGATATCCATTCTCGCGCGATT
>OGJM01000507.1_pt1 | contig 19239 bp, 18 predicted proteins | sample 1572281 | NCBI WGS metagenome assembly OGJM01 (sample SAMEA2582147, study PRJEB24529) | metagenome | reverse complement strand
ATCCGGGAGACTTTTGGCAGACCAAACTGGAACAGATCCGCACCGCCGCGCAGATGGCATCTGTACCCGGCTATTCGCATTTCCGTATCTCGCTGAGCATTGGCGGAACGATACAGTCCCTCGCCGACCCTATGGAAAACATCGTTCGCCGGGCAGACTGGCTGATGTATCAGGCAAAGTGCCGCAAGAATGCCGTCATGGTGGAGGTTCCGGGGCATGGCCTGGCGGCTTTGGAAAAACTTTTGCAGAACAAGTCACAGATCTTACTTGTGGATGACTCCGCAATGAACCGCATGATGCTGAGAGAGATCCTGGGGGATAGTTACCACATTCTGGAAGCAGAAAACGGACGGGAATGCATGGAAAAATTGCAGGCAGAAGCCGAAAACATTGCACTGGTGCTGCTGGACATCAATATGCCCGTTATGGACGGATTTGAAGTGCTGAAAGCCATGAATGCCAACCACACCATCGAGGATATCCCGGTCATTATGATCTCCAGCGAGGACTCCGATGCGACGATCCGGCGTTCCTATGAGCTGGGCGCAAGTGATTATGTCAATCGCCCCTTCGATGCTCATATCGTGTACCGCCGTGTGACCAACACCATCAAGCTGTACGCCAAGCAGCGGCGGCTGGTGCAGATGGTGTCTGACCAGATCCGCGCACGGGAAAAGAACACCGATGTGCTGGTGGGCGTGCTGAGCCAGATCGTGGAGTTCCGCAACGGCGAGTCCGGCTCTCATGTGCGGCACATCCGCATCATCACCGAGACGCTGCTGCACCGGCTGATGGAACTGGCCAGCCGCTACGACCTGACCCCCGAGCAGCAGGATAATATCCCGCTGGCGTCGGCGCTGCACGATATCGGCAAGATCGGCATTGACGAAGCCATCCTGAATAAGCCCGGCAAGCTGACCGCAGAGGAATTTGCGGTGATCAAGACCCACAGTATGCTGGGCGCAGAGATGCTGCAAAAGACCGAAAGCTTTGCAGACCAGCCGCTGCTGCAGACCGCCTACGAGATCGCCCGCTGGCACCACGAGCGCTGGGACGGCAGGGGATACCCGGACGGGCTGAAGGGCGACGATATCCCCATCAGCGCACAGCTGGTCTCCATGGCGGATGTGTATGACGCACTGACCAGCGAACGGTGCTATAAAAAGGCTTTCCCGCACGAAACGGCTGTCCAGATGATCACGAACGGCGAGTGCGGCGCCTTCAACCCGCTGCTGCTGCAGTGTCTGCTGGACGTGCAGGGGGAACTGAAGCAGGAAATTTTACAATGGTAATGTGAGGGCAACTACGCGTGACAGAACAGCGATTCAACCATAAAATACCCCGCCGTACCTTTTTAAAGGTGTGCGCGGCGGCTGCCGCAGCCGGGCTGACCGCCTGCAGCAAAACGCAGGCGGCGGCAGCACTGCCCGAGCTTACGGTGGGCAGCGATAACTACCCGCCTTTTATCTACCTGAACAATGACAGCACGCCCACCGGCATTGATGTGGACATTGCCACCGAGGCCTTTGCCCGCATGGGGTATGCGGTACGGTTTGAAATCATTGACTGGGAGCAGAAAACAAACCTTGTGGAAAGCGGTGCTATCGACTGCATCTGGAGCTGCTTTTCCATGGATGGGCGGGAGCAGCTGTACCGCTGGGTAGGGCCGTATATGGTCAGCCGTCAGGTGGTGGCGGTCAATGCCGACAGCGGCATTGAAACGCTGGCCGACCTTGCGGGCAAGACCATGATGGTGCAAAGCACCACCAAGCCGGAGGAAATCTTCCTCGCCGGCACCGACCCCCGCATCCCGCAGTTTGGTGAGCTGCTGAGCACCGAGGACCGCAGCATGCAGTACGCCATGCTGAACTGCGGCTATGTGGACGCCATTGCCGCCCACGAGACCGCCATTTTGCGGTATATGCAGGATTGCAATGCCAATTTCCGCATTCTGGAGGAGCCGCTGCTGGTCACCGGCATCGGCGTGGCTTTTGCGCTGAACGACACCCGCGGGCTGGACGAAAAGCTGACCGAGACCTTTGCCGCCATGCGCGCCGACGGCACGCTGAAGCAGATCGTAGGCAAGTATCTGCCGGACCCGGAAAAGTATCTGGAGGTGGACGCCCTTGAACCGTAACAAGAAACCGTTCACGCCCAATATGCGGGTGGCGGCGCTCTACCTGCTGATGGGCGTGCTGCTTTTGCTGGCAGTGACCCTCTTCTCCGGGCGGGAGTCCATGCGCGCTACCGAGGAATACTTTGACCGCACCATCAACTTTGTAAAGGTGCAGTCCACCAGCTACGAAAAATATAACGATACCATCACCGCAAAGTCGCTGCGCCGGATGGCGGTCTCGGTGCGGCAGCTGGCCGAAAATGACGCTTTGGATATTTACGACCCCGAAGCCCTCCGGAAAGAAACGGAATCCCTCTGGCTTACCGGCATTGCCGTACTGGACGAAAATGGAGAATCACTGTGCGAATATACGGATGGTAATATCGATTATGCGCAGTTTGCGGAATCGCTGCGAGAGCAAGCCGCGCTGAACGTGCTGCAAAACCCGCAAAAGACCTATCTCAAGCGCATTCTGTTACAGGATGGTACAGCGGTGGATGTTGCCACCCGCCGCGCCGCAGCAGGGGACGCTGTGCTGCTGGCGTACCGGGTGACCCCGCCGGAGTTTGTGGAGGGGACAGCCCTGTCCATCCAGAGCGTGCTGGACGGCTACCCGAAGAACATCAGCGGCACCATCTTTATCGTGCAGGACAACAAGGTGATCGCCGCAAACGACCCGAGCCTCATCGGACTGTACACCACGAACAGCCCGCTGGTGCAGGGCATCCGCAAGGCCGGTGCGCCCGACATTCTGACCCACACCCGCGACTGGGCAAATTCCGGCTGCTATTTCGGGATGTACAGCAACGGACAGAATTTTGATCTGTATCTCTATATCGACGAAAAATCGGTGTTCCGCAATTTCAGCAGCGCACTGCTGACGGCACTGATCTTCTATCTGATCTGTGTGGCAGTGCTGCAAACGCTGCGCCGCCGCTCCATGAAGCTTGCGGAGCAGCAAAAAAGGGAGCAGGAGCAGAAGTATCACGCCCAGCTGGAAGAGCAGAACCGCAAGCTGGAGCTTGCCGTCCGGCACGAGGCAGCGGCAAACCGCGCCAAGCGGGAGTTCTTGTTCAACATGAGCCACGACATCCGCACCCCGATGAACGCCATTATCGGCTTCACCTCGCTGGCGGCGACCCATGTTGATAATAAAGAACAGGTGCTGGACTACCTGAAAAAGATCTCCACCTCCAGCCAGCACCTGCTCTCCCTCATCAACGATGTGCTGGACATGAGCCGTATCGAGAGCGGCAAGGTGAAGATCGAGGAAAAGGCGGTGCATCTGCCGGATCTCGTGCACGATATACGCTCCATCATCCAGCCCAACATCAGTTCCAAACGGTTGTCGCTGTTCATCGACACCATGGATGTGGTGGACGAGGATATCATCACCGACCCGCTGCGGCTGAATCAGGTGCTGCTGAACATCCTTTCCAATGCTATCAAGTTCACCCCCACCGGCGGCATGGTGAGCATCCGCATTGCTCAGAAGCCCGGCGCGCCCAAGGGCTGCGGCAATTATGAGTTCCGCATCAAGGACAACGGCATCGGCATCAACAAGGAGTTCCAGAAGCACATCTTTGAGGAGTTCACCCGGGAGGAAAGCTCCACCGTCAGCGGCATCCAGGGCACGGGTCTCGGCCTTTCCATCACCAAGAACATTGTAGACCTGATGGGCGGCACCATCGCCCTTGAAAGTGAGCCGGGCAAGGGCAGCGAGTTTATCGTGAACCTCTGCTTTACCCTCAGCGGGCAGAAGGCGGAGATCAAACAGCTGCCCCAACTGGAAGGGCTGCGGGCACTGGTGGCGGACGACGACACCAACACCTGCCTGAGCGTCAGCACCATGCTTTCCAAGATCGGCATGCGCCCGGAGTGGACCATCTCCGGCAAGGAAGCGGTCATCCGCACGAAGTACGCCGTGGAGCAGGGCGATGCTTTCAGCGTGTATATCATCGATTGGCTCATCCCGGATATGAACGGCATCGAGATCGTGCGGCAGATCCGCAAGGTCATCGGGGACAGCTGCCCCATCATCATCCTGACCGCCTATGACTGGGCGGATATCGAGGAGGAGGCGCGCGCCGCCGGTGTGACCGCTTTCTGCGAAAAGCCGCTCTTCCTCTCGGAGCTGCGCAAGGTGCTGGCAGAGCCCTTCCGGGTGCAGTCGACCCAGACGCCCGCCCTGCCGCCCAAGGCAAGCTTTGACGGTAAGCACCTGCTGCTGGTGGAGGATAACGCCCTGAACCGGGAGATCGCCGTGGAGATCCTGAAGGAAACAGGCTTCCTTGTGGATACCGCCGGAGACGGCGTTGAAGCAGTGGAAAAGATGGAGCAGTCCGTGCCCGGGCAGTACGACCTGATTTTGATGGACATCCAGATGCCCCGGATGGACGGCTACGAAGCCACCCGGCGTATCCGCGCCCTGCCCGACCCCCGCAAGGCGGGCATCCCCATTTTTGCCATGACCGCCAACGCCTTTGAGGAGGACAAGCAGAACGCCCTGAATGCGGGCATGAACGGCCACATCGCAAAGCCGCTGGATATCCCGCACCTGCTGAAGGTGCTGGAAGAAGCGCTGAAATAAGAACCCGCTCAGGCAAAGCCTTGCGGCTTTATCGGCTCCCCCGAAAGGGGGAGCTTTTTTGTTTCTGCCGGTCAGCATCTTTCCGTTCACGCGGTTTTATCTTCCTGCATAGGATGGTGCACAGCGGAAAAGGGGAGATGACGACATGAGGCAGACAAAGCGGTTTGCGGTGGTGGGCAGCGATGCCCGGCAGGCGGCGGCAGGGCGTGCACTGGCGCGGGCGGGGTATACGGTGGGCGGCGGGCAGCAGCTGCCGCAGGCAGACTGCATCCTGCTGCCGCTCCCGCTGGAACAGTCCGGTCTGCCGCTGGCGCAGCTGCTGGGCATGGCAAAGCCCGGGGCACTGGCGCTGGGCGGTAAGGTGACGGACAGCGCAAGGACTATCGCCCGGGCGGCGGGGGTGGAACTGGTGGACTACTTTGCCCGCCCGGAGCTGACCGTGTATAACGCCATCCCCACCGCCGAGGGCTGCATCGGCATTCTGCTGGAACGGCGCAGCCGTACCTTGTGGGGCGCGGCGGTGCTGGTGCTGGGCTTTGGCCCGGTGGGGCGGGCCCTTGCGGTGCGTCTGGCGGCGCTGGGTGCGCGGGTGACCGTGGCGGCACGCCGCCCGGTGCAGCGGGCCATGGCAGAGGAGCAGGGGCTGCGGGCGGTGCCGCTGACAGACCTTGCTGCCGCAGCTGCCGCCTTTGATACGGTGGTGAACACCATCCCCGCGCCGGTGCTGACAGCGCAAGTGCTGGCGGCGCTGCCGAAGGGGTGTCTGATCGTGGATCTGGCCTCAAAGCCCGGCGGCACGGACTTTGCCGCCGCCCGGCGGCTGGGGCACACGGCGCTGCACGCGCTGAGCCTGCCGACGGTCTGGGCACCGGAAACGGCAGGGGAGGCGCTGGCGCGCACGGTGCAGACCATTTTGCAGGAGCGGGAGGAGAAGATATGATCATAGAGAAAAAGGGCTGTCTTGCCTTTGCGGTGTGCGGCAGTTTTTGCACGTTGGAGGACGCCTTGGGCGCGGCGCAGGCACTGACGGCACAGGGCTGGACGCTGCTGCCCGTCATGAGCTTTGCCGTGCAGCAGGATACCCGGTTCGGCACCGGGGAAAGCTGGCGGCAGCGCTTACAGGCCGTTACCGGGCAGCCGGTGCTGGACACCCTGCAGGCGGTGGAGCCGCTGGGCCCCAGGCGGCTGGCGCAGGCGCTGGTGGTCGCCCCCTGCACCGGCGCAACGCTGGCGCGGCTGGCGGCGGGACTTTCGGATACGCCGGTGACCCTTGCCGCCAAAAGCCTGCTGCGGGTGGGCAGCCCGGTGGTGCTGGCAGTCTCTACCAACGACGGCCTTGGCGCCTCCGGCGAAAATATGGCGCGGTTGTGCCAGCGCAAGCACTATTACTTTGTGCCCTACGGGCAGGACGACCCCTTTGCCAAGCCCCAGAGCCTGAAGGCCGACCTTGCCCTGCTGCCCGCCGCCGTGGACGCCGCTTTGCGGGGTGAGCAGCTGCAACCGGTGCTGCTGGGACAAAGGAATGTGTAAATCTCTTTTCAGCGGGGAAAAAATGTGGTATACTTCAAATGATGTCTTGTCGGCATAAAACGGATAAGCGGAGAATACCAGATGAAAAAATTTACCGCAGCACTGTGCACTGTGCTGCTTTTGATAGGCGCTGTGCTGGTGCCCGGCGCGGCAGCAGCCGGCCCGGCGCTGGCCAATACCCGGGCATACTGCATCATGGATGCAGACACCGGCCTTGTGCTGGCGCAGCAGAATATGGACGAGGAGCTGCACCCGGCCTCCATTACCAAGGTAATGACCCTTGGTCTTGCCTGCGAAAAGGCGCAGGGAGACTGGGATGACGTAAAGCTGACCGTGAGCCACGAGGACGTCTACTCGCTGGCGGGCACGGATTCCAGCCACATCGCTCTGCTGGAAGGGGAAGAAGTTCCCCTAGTGGATGCGTTGTACGCCACCCAGATGGCCAGCGCCAACAACGGTGCCAACCTGCTGGCGGAGTATTTCGGCGGCGGGACCATCGCCGACGGCGTGGCGGCCATGAATGCACAGGTGGAGGAGCTTGGCCTTGCCCACACCCACTTTTCAAACCCCCACGGCATCAGCGATGACGACCACTACACCAGCTGCTACGATATGGCGCAGATTTTGCGCTGGGCGTTGCAACAGCCGGGGTTTGAGGACTTGTTCCCCCGCACCGAGATGTACACCATGCAGCCCACCAACATCCAGCCGGTGACCCGCTACTTCTCCCAGCAGGATAAGATCCGCATCGGCTCCAGCCGCTACCATATCGACAGTGTGCTGGGCTCCAAGCTGGGCTATACCAACACCGCCCGGTACAGCTATGTCTGTCTGGCGGAGCAGGACGGGGTGCGGCTGATCTGCGCGACCATGCAAAGCCAGCTGAGCACCGATAAATATAACGATATGCGCACCCTGCTGGACTACGCCTTTTCCACCTATAAAAGCTACACCCAGCTGCCCGGCGGCACGGTCACCGCACAGCTGGCTGTGGCGGGCGGCGGGCAGAGCCTTGGCACCGTTACCGTAGCCGACCCCGGGGTGAAGCTGCTGCTGGCCGAGGGCTTATCCGCGCAGGATGTGACCGTGGACCTGGAGCTGCCGGAGCAGTATCTGCTTGGCGCAGAGCCCGCCGTGTATGCGGTGTACACCCTGAACGGCGGCGCGCAGCAGGAGAGCACCAGCGTGCGGGTAAAGGCGGAGATCACAGGTCTGGCGGAACTGCTGGAGCAGAGCGTCGGCACAAAGCTGGAAGCCGCCAGGGACGTGGAACCGGGCAGCAGCGCATGGCTGCTGGCGGGCATCTCGGTGGGGTGCACCATAGGTGCAGCCGTGGTTACCGTACTGGTGCTGCGGGTACATTCCCGCCTGAAAAAGCGCCGCAAAATGGCAAGGCACCATAAAAAAGCGTAAAAGCCTGTTCAAAACCAGACTTTTCCAGATAAAGAAAAAGCTTTCAGAAAAAAAGAGAGGTACAATATCATGGGTAAGTTTATTTTTACGCAGACCGAGATCCCCGGCGTGGTGGTCATTGAGCCGCAGGTGTTCGGCGACGACCGCGGCTATTTTATGGAGACCTACCAGAAGGACCAGTTTGCAGAGGCTGGCATCGACAAGGAATTTGTGCAGGACAACCAGAGCCGCTCTACCCGGGGCGTGCTGCGCGGGCTGCACTTCCAGAAGAACCACACCCAGGGCAAGCTGGTGCGCGTGACCAAGGGCGAGGTGTATGACGTGGCCGTGGACTGCCGCCCCCACAGCGCCACCTTTGGCAAGTGGGTGGGCGTGACCCTTTCCGAGGACAACAAGAAGATGTTCTATATCCCGGAGGGCTTTGCCCACGGTTTTCTGGTGCTGAGCGATGTGGCAGAGTTCTGCTATAAGTGCACCGATGTCTACGACCCCACCAGCGAGGGCGGCATCCCCTACGATGACCCCACCGTCAACGTGCAGTGGCCGGACTGCGGCTGTGAGCACAAGACCAGCGCAAAGGACAAGCTGCACGAGCCCTTTGCCGCCCAGAAGTTCGAGTATTTTGAAAAGTGGTGATCGCCCGTGGCAAAACTCAAAGCAATGTGGAACGGCTTCTGGCGCTACCGCTATCTGCTGTGGAACCTTGTAAGCCGTGATTTCAAGCTGAAATACCGCCGCAGCGTGCTGGGCGTGGTGTGGAGCGTTTTGAACCCGCTGCTGATGTGCCTTGTGTACTGGGCGGTGTTCAGCAGCCTGATGGATATGCGGGGCAGCGGCATCGACAACTTTGCCGTCTTTCTGATGTGCGGTCAGCTGCTGTTCAACTTCTTCAACGAGGCTACCTCCACCAGCATGAGCAGCGTGCTCAGCGCCGCCCCGCTGCTGAAAAAGGTGTATATCCCCAAGTATATCTTCCCGCTGGAAAAATGCTGCTTTGCCATGGTGAACTGCATCTTCAGCTTTGTGGCGCTGCTGCTGGTCATGATCTTTACCGGCGCGCCTTTCCACCTGACCATTTTTGAGGCGCTGTACCCGCTGGTGACCTTGTTCTTCTTCAGCCTCGGGGTCAGTATGTTCTTAGCGGCGGCTACCGTGTTCTTCCGGGATATCATGCATATCTGGAGCGTGTTCGTCACCGCGCTGCTGTATTTCTCCGCCATCTTCTACGACCCCACCCAGATGACCTTTTCCATCGGCGGGTTCAATATGCAGCAGATCATCAAGCTGAACCCCATGTACTGGTATATCACGGGCTTCCGCCGCACGGTGATGTGGGGCATCCCGCTGGATTGGAATATGTTCCTTGTCTGTGGCATCTGCGCAGTAGTGTCCATGGTAGTGGGGCTGCAGGTGTTCCGCAAAACGCAGGACCGCTTTGTGCTGCACATTTAAGGAGGGTGAACAATGGAACCGATCATCAAAGTGGACAATGTTTCCATGTGCTTCAACCTTTCCAAGGAAAAGCATGAGAGCCTGAAGGAGTACTTTCTGGCCATGGTGCAGGGACGGCTGCAATACGACGAGTTCTACGCTTTAAAGGACGTCAGTCTGGACATCATGCCCGGCGATTTTTACGGCCTTGTGGGCTTGAACGGCTCGGGCAAATCCACCCTGCTCAAGACCATTGCCGGGGTGTACAAGCCCAGCAAGGGCAAGGTGACCGTAAACGGCACCATCGCCCCGCTCATCGAGCTGGGCGCGGGCTTTGATATGGATCTGACCGCCCGCGAGAACATCTACCTCAACGGCACGGTGCTGGGCTTCTCGCCCAAGTATCTGGACGAAAAATTTGACGAGATCGTGGAATTCAGCGAACTGGAAAACTTTCTGGATGTGCCGCTGAAAAATTACTCCTCCGGCATGGTGGCGCGTATCGGCTTTGCCATTGCCACCATCACCAAGCCCGATATCCTCATTGCGGACGAGGTGCTGTCGGTGGGCGATTTCCTGTTCCAGCAAAAGTGCGAAAAGCGGATGCAGGAGCTGATGGCGGGCGGCACCACGGTCATTCTGGTGTCCCACTCCATCGAGCAGATCGAGCGGATGTGCACCAAGGTGGCATGGCTGAGCCACGGTCACCTGAAAATGAACGGGGACACCCAGACAGTCTGCGCCGCCTACAAGGCGACCCAGCGCGGCGAGGTCTGATATGAATGTACGGTTGAAACGCGCCAAGGAGCTTGCCGGCTATGCCGTGCAGCTGACAAAGGAAGAGGGCCTGCCCACCATGGTCAGGCGCGGCGCGGGCTTTGTGAAGCGCCGCTGCTTTGGCAAGCGTGCACGCTACCTTCCCGCCAATAAGGTGCTGGAAGCCCAGCGCGCAGAGATGGCAGGCAAAACGGCGGCAGACTGCGGCCTGCCCACCATCTCGGTGCTGACCCCGCTGTATAACACTCCGGAAAAATACCTGCGGGAATTTCTGGATTCCTTCGTGGGGCAGACCGCGCCCAACGGACAGCTCTGCCTTGCCGATGCTTCGGACGCCGCCCACGGGGACGTGGAGCGGATCGTAAAGGAATATCAGCAAAAGAATCAACAGATCGTATACAAAAAGATCGAAAATAAGGGCATTGCGGCCAACACCAACGCCGCCGCGGAGCTGGCGACAGGGGAATATCTGGCGCTGGCTGACCACGACGACATTCTGGCACCCCATGCCCTGTACACCATGGGCAAGGCCATCCTACAGCTGCGGCAGCGCGGCGAACCGGACGGTTTTCTGTACAGCGACGAGGCACTGTTCACCAAGAGCATCCGCCGCCCCATGGTGGCGCACTTCAAGCCGGACTACGCCCCGGATTACCTGCTGTGCTGCAACTACATCTGCCATCTGGCGGTGTTCCAAAAAGCACTGTGGGAGCAGCTGGGCGGCGAGCGCCCGGAATGCGACGGCAGTCAGGATCATGATCTGTTCCTGCGTCTGCTGGAAAAGACCGGCGGTGCCGCCCATGTGCCGCAGGTGCTCTACTACTGGCGGGTGCACGCGGGGTCTACCTCCGGCGGTGCAGACGCCAAGCCATACGTTGCGGCAGCGGCGAAAAAGGCGCTGGCAGACCACCTGACCCGCACCGGGCGCACCGGCACGGTGGAGGACGGTCTGTTCCCCAGCACCTACCGGGTGAAGTGGGACATCGTGGGCGAACCAAAGGTGAGCATCCTCATCCCCAACAAGGACCACACCGAGGATCTGGAAAAGTGCCTGCACAGCATCTGGACAAAGACTGAATGGGAGCACTTTGAGGTGATCGTGGTGGAGAACAACTCCACCGACCCCGCCACCTTTGCCTACTATAAAAAGGCGCAGCAGCGCTACGACGGTCTGCGGGTGGTCACCTACCCGAAAAAGGGCTTCAACTTTTCCGGCATCAACAACTTTGGCCGCAAGTACGCCACCGGCGCGTATCTGCTGCTGCTGAATAACGATGTGGAGGTGCGCAGCGGCGAATGGCTCACTGAACTTCTGCGCCAATGCGCCCACCCCGGCGGGGCGGCAGTGTGCGGTGCCATGCTCTTTTACCCGGACGAGACCATCCAGCACGCGGGCGTCATTACCGGACTGGGGGGCTACGCGGGGCACAGCCACAAGTACAAAAAGGCCGGCGGCAGCGGGTATCTGTTCCGCACCGCCACGGTGCAGGACTTTTCCGCTGTGACCGGTGCCTGCCTGCTGGTAAAGACCAGCGTGTGGGACGAGGTAAAGGGGTTGGACGAAGCCTTTGCGGTGGCCTTCAACGATGTGGACTTCTGCCTGCGGGTGCGGGATGCGGGCTATCGCATTGCGTGGACGCCCTACGCCCAGCTGACCCACTACGAGAGCAAGAGCCGCGGCGGGGACGAGAAAGACCCGGGAAAGGCACGGCGCTTTGCCGCCGAGCAGCAGCGTCTGTACGAGGTGCACGGCAAGGAGAACATCCTGCATGACCCCTACTACAACCCCAACCTGACCATGGACCGGGAGGATTTTTCCGAAAGCGATGATCTGCGCGGGCTGAAAGAGGGACGCATCACGGTGCAGTGGAGGGAATAACAGCATGAACATCAAGGGTCATTTCGAGACCATCACCCGGCACAAGCTGCTGGTGATGAAATACTGCTTTGAATGCGGGCTGTATGAGCAGGGCCTTGCCCACGACCTGAGCAAGTACAGCCCTACCGAGTTCATCCCCGGGTGCATCTACTATCAGGGCGACCACAGCCCCAACGAGGCCGAGCGCGAAGCCAAAGGCTACACCTCGGCGTGGCTGCACCACAAGGGGCGCAACAAGCATCATCTGGAATACTGGATCGATTACAGCACCACCAAGACCGGCCTGACCGGCATGAAGATCCCCCTGCGGTACGTCTGCGAGATGGTGTGCGACCGGGTAGCGGCAAGCCAGATCTATCTGGGCGACAAATACACCGATGCTTCCGCGTGGGAGTACTACCAGCGCAGCAAGGATCACTACCTGATGCACCCGGAGACCCGGGCACTGCTGGAAAAGCTGCTGCGCATGGTGCGGGACCTCGGGCGGGAGCGCACCTTTGCCTACATCAAATTCCTGCTTGGCTGTGAGACGGATTACTGAGTATTTTTGCGCAAACGCCGCTGACGAAAAGTCGGCGGCGTTTTTGTGTAGTCTGCCGGACAACGCAAAAACACCCCGGCCGGGCGGTTTTACCGCTTGGCCGGGGTGCTGTTTTTGCAAGAAAAATATTACTGCTCGTTTTCGTAGATCTTGATATAGCGCGGGGCGCTTTTATCCTGCCAGAGCAGCAGAATGGCGGTCAGGGCGACAGCCAGTGTGGTGAGGACGGCGAGCAGAGCTTTGAGAACTTTCATGGTTTGGTGCCTCCTTGTGAAGTTCGGGAGCGGAGCGGGGGACGTTCCGCCTGTCATGTTAGGTATAGTATAGCATATTCCCACAGTAAAGGCAAACGGCAGAAGAGGGAGAACAAAAAGAAAAATACGGTAGTTAGTTAAAACTAATCGGCGAAAACGAATAAGAAAGTTCAGGAAAATTCATCATTTGAGCCGTGATGTCGTTGACTTCCCGCGCCAAAATGATACAATAAGTGTGTTAAGCAGCTGCTGTCCCTGTACCAGTGCGCCTGCATGGGCGTGGGGATGGCAATTCAAGCAGAATGGGGGATTTGAAATCCATGTTGAACAAGCTGAAACGTGCGGCGCTTGGCGCGCATACGCCGCATGACAAGGCAACTGCTGCAAGCAAACCTATCCCGATGCCTCTGCCCGCGCAGGTACGCATCCTTATGAGCCAGCACATTGGCGCACCCGCCAAGGCACTGGTGAAAAAAGGCGATGAAGTGTTCGTCGGCACCAAGATCGGTGAGGCGGGCGGCTTTGTCTCCGCAAACATCCACTCCAGCGTTTCCGGTACGGTAGCTGCAGTGGAACCTTTCCGTCTGTCCAATGGCCGTATGTGCGATTCTGTTGTCATCAAGACCGATGGCAAGCAGACCGTAGACCCGGCTGTCAAGGCACCGGAAGTCACCGATAAGGCCAGCTTCCTTGCCGCCGTGCGCGAGTGCGGTCTGGTAGGTCTGGGCGGCGCAGGCTTCCCCACCGATGTGAAGCTGCAGCCCAAGCAGTCGGTGGATACTTTACTGATCAACGCCTCCGAGTGCGAGGTGTGGCTGACCAGCGACACGCAGGAGATGCTGGAGTGCAGCGATGATATCATCCGCGGCATCAAGGCTGTGCTGCAGTATACCGGCATCCCGAAGTGCATCATTGGTATTGAGAACAACAAGCCCGAGTGCATCGACCTGCTGTGCAAAAAGACCAAGGACGACAGCGCTATCGAGGTCAAGCCCCTGCCCAGTGTCTACGGCACCGGCGCAGAGCTGATCCTCATTGAGAAGTGCCTCGGCCGCGAGGTGCGCCACGGCGGTCTGCCCGCCGATGCAGGCGCTATCGTGATGAACGTGACCAGTGTTTCCACGCTGGGCAAGTATCTGGCTACCGGTATGCCGGTGGTGCAGCGTACCATCACCGTGGACGGCGATGCCTGCGCAAAGCCCCAGAACGTTGTTGTGCCCGTGGGTACTGCTTATCAGGATATTCTGGACTATGTGGGCGTGAAGGGCGAGCTGGGCAAGGTGGTTGCCGGCGGTGCCATGATGGGCCCCGCTGTGGAGAACCTTTCCTACCCCACCACCAAGACCACTTCCGGTCTGATCCTGCTGAGCAAGGCAGCTGCACAGCCCGCACAGGTCAACCCCTGCATCCGCTGCGGCCGCTGCGTGGAGTATTGCCCCATGGGTCTGGAGCCCGTGGAGGTCAATCAGGCCTACGCCGCCCGCGATGTGCAGGAGCTGGGCAAGCTGCACGCTGACTACTGCTTCAACTGCGGCAGCTGCTCCTTCGTCTGCCCGGCAAAGCGCCCTGTTACCCAGATGATGAGTCTGGCCAAGGCCTTCTATCTTGGCGAAATCAAAAAAGGAGGCAATAAGTAATGGATACGAAGCTTATTGTTTCGGCTTCCCCGCACGTCCGCAGTGACGAGACCACTCAGAGCCTGATGGCTAACGTGATCGTTGCACTGTGCCCCTGCGTGGTTGCCTCTGCGATCATTTTCGGCGTGCGCGCCCTGCTGGTCACCGCCGTTTCCGTGGTGGCCTGTGTGGCCTTTGAGTGGCTGTACTGCAAGCTGCTGAAGCGCCCGAACCCCATCAGCGACCTGTCCGCTGTGGTCACCGGCATCATTCTGGCCATGAACGTGCCCGTGGGTATGCCCATCGGTCAGCTGATCATCGGCGATCTGGTGGCGATCATCGTTGTCAAGCAGCTGTTCGGCGGCATTGGCATGAACTTTGCAAACCCCGCTCTGGTGGGCCGTATCGTGCTGTTTATCAGCTTTGCCGGTTCCATGAATCAGTGGGTATTCCCGGATGCAGCGGTGGATCAGCTGTCCAAGGCTACCCCGCTGGCTGTGGCAGATCCTTCCAAGCTGAGCCTGCTGGATCTGTTCATGGGCATCCACGGCGGTGTGCTGGGCGAGACCTGCGCACTGGCTATCGTGCTGGGTCTTATCTATCTGGTGGCTACCAAGACCATCAGCATCGCCATTCCGGCTTCCTACGTTGGCAGCGTGTTCGTGTTCTACCTGATCGCTACCAAGGATCTGCACAGCGCACTGGTTGCCGTGCTGAGCGGCGGCCTGCTGTTCGGCGCTGTGTTCATGGCTACCGACTACGTTACCAGCCCCTTTACCCTGAAGGGCAAGCTGGTGTACGGCGTTTGCCTTGGCATCGTTACCTTTGCTATCCGCTACTGGGGCAGCTACACCGAGGGCGTGTCCTTCGCACTGCTGTTCATGAACCTGTGGGTCCCGTACATCAATGATCTGACCCGTCAGACCCCGTATGGCTATGTGAAGCCTGCAAAGAAAGCGAAGGAGGGTGCTGGCAAATGAGTAAGACTGCAAATTCCAGCTGGGAAACCACCGGTAAGCCGATCGTTGTGCTGACCGTTATCTCTCTGATCGTCAGCCTGCTGCTGGCTCTGGTGAACGGCATGACCGCTCCCGTTATCAAGGAGAACACCCGCCGCACCACGCTGGCTGCTTATGTCAGCGTGATGCCCTCTGTTTCGGACGCAGCTACGCTGGAGGAAGTGACCGACTACACCACCGCCAATGTTACCGGCGTGGTAAAGGCTCCGGACGGCGGCATTGCCATCAAGGCCGAGGAAAAGGGCTTTGACGGCGGCATCCTGACCGTCATTATGGGCTTTGACGCCAACGGTGCCGAGACCGGCATCTGGGTAGACGCTTCTACCCAGACCAAGGGCATCGGCTCCAATGTGTCCACCGATGACTTCCTGGCACAGTTCAACGGCATGGACGGCACCAAGAACATTGTGATGAATCAGGATTTCGATGCGTACAGTGGCGCAACCATTTCGTCCACCGCTCTGTTTGCTGCCATCAATGATTGTATCAACTGCTTCAACGAGCTGGCATAAAAGGAGGTTGGTAAGAAATGGCACAAGAAAATAAGTCCAAGGTAAGCATCCTTACCAACGGCATCATCAAAGAAAACCCTGTTCTGCGTCTGGTTCTGGGCACCTGCTCCATTCTGGCCGTTACCACGGCAGTTTCCAGCGCACTGGGCATGGGCGCCGCCTTCACCTTCGTGCTGGTGTGCTCCAATATCATGATCTCCCTGCTGCGGAAAGTCATCCCCGGCAAGGTGCATCTGCCCTGCTACATCGTCATCATTGCAGGCTTTGTGACCATCGTGCAGATGTTCATGCAGGCCTACATGGAAAGCCTGTACAACGCTCTGGGCGTGTTCCTGCCCCTGATCGTTGTCAACTGTATCATTCTGGGCCGTGCCGAGATGTTCGCCTGCAAGAACAATGTGGTGGATTCCGCACTGGACGGCGTGGGCATGGGCCTCGGCTACACCCTCACCGCTACTCTGATGGCCTCCATCCGTGAGATCCTGGGCAGCGGCACTTGGCTGGGCTTCCAGATCATTCCGGAAAGCGTTGCCAAGGTCTCCATCATGACGCAGGCTCCCGGTGCATTCTTCTGCTTTGGCCTGTTGATGGCCGGCTGTGTGTGGCTGGAAGGCAAGCTGGACGCCCGCATCGAGCGCAAGAGCTGCTGTGATCTTGACAATCTGAAGAAGGAGGCGGAATAAGATGCTCGTCAAACTCGCTGCGATCTTCTTCAGCATGATCCTTGTCAACAACTATGTGCTGGTGAAGTTCTACGGTATCTGCCCGTTCTTGGGCGTTTCCAAAAAGCTGGATTCCGCTGTTGGTATGTCCGGTGCTGTCATCTTCGTCATGTTCATGGCAACGGCCGTTACCTTCCCCATCCAGATCTTCATTCTGGACCAGGCTGGTCTGAGCTACCTGCAGACCATCGTGTTCATTCTGGTCATCGCTGTGCTGGTGCAGTTCATCGAGATCTTCCTCAAGAAGTACATCGTTGCACTGTATAACTCGCTGGGCGTTTATCTGCCCTTGATCACCACCAACTGCTGCGTGCTGGCCGTGACCATTCTGGTCGTGGGCGACTACGGCGCCGATGTGGCTGCACACGGCTTTGGCTACGCCTACATCGAGGCTCTGATCTGCGCCATCGGCGCAGGCTGCGGCTTTATGCTGGCCATGGTCATGTTCAGCGGCGTGCGTAAGCGCGTGGAAGCCTGCGATCCCCCGGCACCCTTCAAGGGCCTGCCCATCACCTTGATCGCAGCTGCAATCACCAGCCTGTCCTTCATGGGCTTCGGCGGCATCGTCGAAAACCTGTTCAATGTTACGCTGTAAGGGAGGAACAGGACTATGAATATTGTATCTGCTGTTATCCTGTGCACCATCGTGGGCGCTGTGGGTGCTATCGTTCTGGTGGCTGCCGCAAAGTTTATGGCGGTGGAGGAAGACCCCCGCATTGAGGAAGTTTCTGCCTGTCTGGCCGGCGCAAACTGCGGCGGCTGCGGCTACGCCGGCTGTGCCGACTACGCCAAGGCAGTTGTTCTGGACGGCGTGCCCTGCGACAAGTGCGCACCCGGCGGCCCCAAGGCTGCCGCTGCCATTGCCAAGATCATGGGCGGCGAGGCAAGCGCCGTAGAAAAGAAGGCTGTTGTGCAGTGTCAGGGCAGCTCCGAGCACTGCAAGCCTGCCTACGATTACAAGGGCATCCAGACCTGTGCTGCTGCGGCAGCTCTGTACGGCGGCCCCAAGACCTGCTCTTTCGCCTGCATCGGTCTGGGCGACTGCACCAAGGTGTGTAAGTTCGACGCCATCCACATCGTGGACGGTGTGGCAAAGGTGGACAAGGACAAGTGCACCGGCTGTGGTGCCTGTGCCAACATCTGCCCCAAGCAGGTGATCATGATCGATGCTGCCGGCCCCCGCAAGCCGGTGGTCATGTGCTCCAACAAGGATAAGGGTGCTGTGGCAAACAAGCTGTGCACCACCTCCTGCATTGCCTGCGGCATGTGCGAGCGCACCTGTAAGTTCGACGCCATCCATGTTGTGGACGGCGTGGCACGCATTGATTACGACAAGTGCAAGGGCTGCGGTATGTGCGCCCAGAAGTGCCCCAAGCACATCATCCTGTTCCCGCTGAAGGACGATCCCAATCCCCCGAAGCCCGTGGTGAAGCCTGCTGCTCCCGCAGCTCCCGCTGCAAAGCCGGAGGCTAAGGCCGAAGAGGCAAAGCCCGAGACCAAGGCAGAGTAAACTGTAAACCAAAGCCCGCCGTGCACAATGCCCGGCGGGCTTTTTGTATCCGTTTATTCCGTCTTAGTGGGACGAATAGTCACCTCGCCGCAGCGCAGCGCCTCGGTGCGCCCGCCCTCCCGCTGTACCACCAGCCGCCCGGCATCGTCAATGGAAAGCGCCTGTGCGGCGTAGGTCTCGGAGCCGGTGCACACGGTCACCCAATGACCGGGCACAAAGCAGCGGGCGCGGTACTCGTCCAGACAGGCAAAGCCCGGGCAGAGCGCCAACAGCTCCCGCCCGATGGCACCTGCCAGCGCCGCCCGGCTTACCGGGGCAGGGCCGCCGGGGTATAGGCTGCCTGCTTTGGCAGTCAGCTCCGGGGGAAAGTCCTCGGCGGTGGCGGTCAGGTTCAGCCCGATGCCCACCACCAGCCATTCCAGCTGGCCGCTTTCAAGGTCTGTGCCGGCTTCGGTCAGGATGCCGCACACCTTTTTGCCCCTGTAATACAGGTCGTTCACCCACTTGATGGCAAGTTCCAGCCCACACAGCATCTGCACCGCCCGGCACACTGCCACTGCTGCGCCGATGGTGGCGGTCTGGGCGTTGGCGGCGGGCAGCGGCGGGCGCAGCACCACCGAGCAGTACACCCCCTTGCCCGCCGGGCTGGTAAAGCTGCGCCCCAGCCGCCCGCGCCCGGCGGTCTGCCCGCCCGCCAGCACTAGAGTGCCGTGGACAGCGCCTTCCAGCGCCAGCAGCTTTGCGGTGCGGTTGGTGCTTTCCAACGTGTCGTACAGCTGCACCGGGGCGGGGTAGGGGCCTACCGCCTCGGTGCAGAAGGGGTCGCCGCCCAGCAGGCGGTACCCCCGGCGGGAGGCGGCTTCCAGCGCATAGCCCTGCGCGGTAAGCGCCGCCGCCGCCTTGTGCACGGCAGCGCGGCTGACCCCCAGCTGCTGCGCCAGCTGCTGGCCGGAAATATACGCGCCCTCGGCGGCGCTCAGCGCCTGTAAAAGTGCCTGACGGGTGGTAGAAGCCATGGCGAAAATCCTCCCTGTGTGCTATACTGCTATTGTACCATATCTGCGGCAGAAGAAAAAGTTTGAAAATATTTTAGTTTTTTTGCAGGAACTGCCGCCGCTCCCTCGTATTAAAGACAGAAGGGCGGCGCAGAGCAGCGCATCCAAGACCGGAAAGGAGGCCGTGCAGCGCGTTGACAACACAGGAATTCAGCACGATGGTGCAGAAATATCAGGCGCTCGTGTACACGGTCTGCCATCAGCTGGTGCCGGATGTACAGGAGGCGCAGGATCTGACGCAGGAGACCTTTCTGGCAGCGTGGCGGGCCATCGA
>OGJM01000506.1_pt1 | contig 19298 bp, 16 predicted proteins | sample 1572281 | NCBI WGS metagenome assembly OGJM01 (sample SAMEA2582147, study PRJEB24529) | metagenome | reverse complement strand
CGCTGGCAGAGCGATTAGCGGCATTTAGCCTGCTCGACAGTGAGCAGGTGCAGCCGATTGTGCAGTGCGCGCGAGAAAAAATTGCAACTGAATTTAATCAGTTAGCGATCAATAAACAGTTAGCCAGTCTGCTGCAAACGATGTAAATCGAGGTTGTATGTCAGAGAACAAACTCTCACGCCGTACTTTTCTGACGGCAGGCTCTGCGCTTGTCGTACTGCATACTCCCGTTGTCCGGGCGCTTGAATCATCGGGCAGCGTCAACATTCAGGATTACAACCCAAAGGATTGGGTCGCTTCTTTCAGGCAGGCGTTCAAAGAAGGACAAACGGTAGTCGTACCCAATGGACTGGAATGTAAGGATCTCAATACCGCAGTTGTTATCCCGCCTGGCAAAACGCTACACCTGCAAGGCAGAATCAGCGGCAATGGCCGTGGGCGCTTTGTTCTGCAGGATGGATGCAAGGTGATGGGCGAGCAGGGCGGGAGCCTGAGGAACGTTACCCTCGATGTGCGGGGGTCGGACTGTGTGATAAAAGGGATTGCCATGAGCGGTTTCGGTCCGGTGACGCAAATCTATATCGGCGGTAAAACCTCGAGGCTGATCGATGATATTACCGTCACGCGCGCTAACTATGGCATTTTGCGTCAGGGTTTTCATAATCGAATGGACGGCGTAAAGATCACGAACAGCCGTTTTAGCGATTTACAGGGTGATGCTATCGAGTGGAATGTAGCGATAAATGACAGCAACATCCTCATTTCTGGCCATGTCATTGAACGTATCAACTGTACCAACGGCAACGTGAACTGGGGCATTGGCATCGGTCTGGCGGGGAGTACCTATGACAATACCTATCCCGATGAACTGGCGGTAAAAAACTTTGTGGTAGCGAACATAACCGGTAGCGACTGTCGACAGCTAGTGCATGTGGAGAACGGCAAACACTTTATTATTCGTAATATTACCGCGCGAAATATCACTCCGGATTATAGCAAGAAAGCGGGCATTGATAATGCGACGGTCGCTATTTACGGATGTGATAATTTCGTAATTGATAATATCAATATGGAGAATAGTGCAGGTATGCTCATTGGTTACGGCGTAATCAAAGGGCGTTATTTATCCATTCCACAAAACTTTAAGTTAAATAATATCCATCTGGATAATACGAAACGTGAATACAAATTGCGCGGTATTCAGATCTCCTCTGGTAATGCGACTTCATTTGTGGCGATTACCAATGTGGAGATGAAACGTGCCACGCTTGAGTTGCATAACCAACCACAGCACCTTTTTTTACGTAACATCAGGGTGATGCAGCAATCCGCGACGGGACCCGCGCTTAAGATGCACTTCGATCTCCGTCAGGATGTGCGCGGCAAGTTTATGGCTAAACAGGACACATTACTCTCGCTGACGAATGTCCATGCGGTAAACGAAACTGGGCAAAGCTCAGTTGACATCGACCGGGTAAACCATCAGGTGGTGAATGTCGAAGCGGTGAATTTTCGACTCCCGGGACGGGAGCGGTAACTTTGCGACCATTCCTGGCTAAAGTGACACTCCCTGGGATTAAGATTACTGCATTGCGAAGTTAAGCGGCGTAACATACGCTGCATCGGAGTAATGTAATTCATACTGGCTAAAACAAGCTAAAAAGCTATAATTCAGCAACAATTGAATAGGTGAATGACTTAATGATTAATTTGAAAGCAGTTATTCCGGTAGCAGGTCTGGGGATGCACATGTTGCCTGCCACGAAGGCAATCCCTAAAGAGATGCTACCGATCGTAGAGATCGGAAGAGCGTCGTGTAGGGAAAGAAAAGCCGATGATTCAATACATTGTCGACGAAATTGTAGCTGCAGGTATCAAAGAAATCGTGCTGGTGACTCATGCGTCTAAGAACGCGGTTGAGAACCACTTCGACACCTCTTACGAACTCGAATCGTTGCTTGAGCAGCGTGTTAAGCGCCAGCTATTAGCCGAGGTGCAGTCTATCTGTCCTCCAGGCGTGACTATTATGAACGTTCGTCAGGCTCAGTTACTGGGTCTGGGTCATTCAATTCTTTGTGCTCGCCCAATTGTTGGTGATAACCCTTTTGTCGTCGTATTACCTGACGTCATTCTTGATACAGCGAGCGCGGATCCGCTGCGCTACAACCTGGCTGCCATGGTTGCTCGTTTTAATGAAACCGGGCGTAGTCAGGTGCTGGCTAAGCGTATGGAAGGCGATCTGTCTGAGTACTCTGTTATTCAGACCAAAGAGCCTTTAGATAATGAAGGCAAAGTCAGCCGTATTGTTGAATTCATTGAAAAACCAGACCAACCGCAGACTCTGGATTCCGATCTGATGGCAGTAGGGCGCTACGTGCTTTCTGCTGATATCTGGGCAGAACTGGAGCATACCCAGCCAGGTGCCTGGGGGCGTATTCAGTTGACGGATGCTATTGCTGAGCTGGCGAAAAAACAGTCTGTTGACGCCATGCTGATGACGGGTGACAGCTACGACTGCGGGAAGAAGATGGGGGATATGCAGGCGGTTGTTAAGTACGGGCTGCGTAACCTGAAAGAAGGGCCGAAGTTCCGTAAGAGCATAGAGAAGCTACTGAGCGAATAGATTTACAGATCTTTGTGACGGTACGCCAGAAAAAATAGCGGCAGCTAACATCCCTGTGCCTATGCTTTATGCTGTGGGGTGTTACTGTCGTTTTTTTTATGAAAAACAACCAATAACAAAGAGTTAACTACTAAGTTTAATCTGTTTTTGATTGGATTTTTCCTTGTTTCTGACTGCATTTGGTAAGACAATTAGCGTTTAAATTTTTGATAGTTTTGCCATAGCTGGCGGGGCTGGTTACATCATTATCATTAAGTAGTGCTCTGGTTGCTGCAAGGCCAGGGGCGGTAGCGTGCATAAACTCCATACGGGCAGTAGAGAAAAACCGGATGCCGGCAAACTTACGCAATCTTCTCGGGACGTTTGGTTAGATATCAAACATATATTAAGTGAGAAATAAGAATGATTAATAAAGTTTTAATTGTCTTTGGAACAAGGCCTGAAGCCATAAAAATGGCTCCTTTAGTTAATGAAATAAAAAAAAATAGAAAAATTGATTTTAAAGTTTGCGTTACAGCACAGCATAGAGAAATGTTAGATCAGGTTCTGGAATTATTTGAGATTACCCCCAACTATGATTTAAATCTGATGAAGGCTGGCCAAACGTTAAATGATATTACATCGGCTATTTTGATTAATATGAGGCCTATCCTTCGTGAATATCAACCTGATATTGTATTGGTTCATGGTGATACAAGCACAACTTTTGCAGTAAGTTTGGCAGCGTATTATGAGAAAGTTGCAATTGGACATGTTGAAGCTGGTTTACGTACTGGAGACATTTATTCACCTTGGCCTGAAGAGGCAAATCGTAAACTGACATCCGTTTTAACTGACTATCATTTTGCTCCAACTGAATCTTCCAGAAATAACCTAATTAAAGAAGGGTATAATACCGATAAAATCATTGTTACAGGGAATACAGTGATTGATGCTTTACATATAGCGAAAAATAAAATAGATGGCAATGAAAATATTTCTTCCGAGCTTGCTGCAAATTTCCAGTTTCTTTCCAAAGACAAAAAAATGATTCTGGTGACAGGGCATCGACGGGAGAGCTTTGGTCGTGGATTTGAAAATATTTGTGAAGCATTGGCAGAGATCGCCAGAAAAAACGAAAATGTACAAATCGTATATCCTGTTCATATGAACCCTAATGTTCGTGAGCCAGTAAATCGGATTTTATCTGGAATCCATAATGTATATCTTATTGAACCTCAACAATATTTGCCATTTGTCTATTTGATGGATAAATCATATCTTATTCTAACGGACTCTGGTGGAATACAAGAAGAAGCTCCATCGCTAGGAAAGCCTGTGCTAGTAATGCGTGATACCACTGAAAGACCTGAGGCTGTGAATGCAGGAACTGTCAAATTGGTTGGGACAAATAAAGAAAAAATAATTCGCGAGGTAAAAGAATTACTCGAATCTGAAATATCCTATAATGCAATGAGTTTTGCTCACAATCCGTATGGAAATGGCAATGCTTCAAAACTAATAGTTTCTAAACTGGTCTCTGAATAATTTATGAAAATTCTTGTTACTGGTGGTGCGGGATTCATTGGGTCAGCAGTGGTTAGATATATTATCGAACATACTAATGATTCTGTTATCAATGTTGATAAATTGACTTATGCAGGAAATCTTGAATCACTAGCATCAGTTAGTGATAATCCACGATATTTCTTTGAAATGGCCGATATATGTGATGTAGTCTCAATAAATCGTATTTTCAGAAAATATAAGCCAAATGCTGTAATGCATCTGGCTGCGGAGAGTCATGTAGATCGTTCAATCACAGGACCGGCTAAATTTATTGAAACAAATATCGCTGGAACTTATTTTTTACTGGAAGCTTCGCGTGCTTATTGGGCCGGTTTAGATGATGAGGAGAAGAAAACATTTCGCTTTCACCATATCTCAACAGACGAGGTATATGGTGATCTTCCTCATCCTGATGAATATTCGGATTCTAGCCCTCTACCTTTGTTCACCGAAAAAACGGCATATGCACCAAGCAGTCCCTATTCAGCTTCAAAAGCTTCCAGCGATCATTTGGTTCGAGCTTGGTTACGGACCTATGGTATGCCAACAATAGTAACTAATTGCTCAAACAACTATGGTCCATACCATTTCCCTGAAAAATTGATTCCCTTGGTAATTCTGAATGCACTCGAGGGGAAAAAACTACCCATTTATGGGAGGGGGGATCAGATTCGTGACTGGCTATATGTTGAGGATCATGCTCGAGCTCTTTATACTGTAGTGACTCAAGGGAAAATTGGTGAGACCTATAATATCGGCGGCCATAATGAAAAACGAAACATTGATGTTGTAAGAATAATCTGCGATCTCTTGGATGAAATCTTACCTAAAGCAACCTCATACCGTGATCAGATTACCTATGTTACAGATCGCCCTGGCCATGATCGGCGATACGCGATTGATGCCGATAAGATTAGTGAGCAGCTGGGATGGAAACCGCTTGAAACATTTGAGAGCGGAATTCGTAAAACAGTTGAATGGTATCTCACTCATGAGGAGTGGGTGAATAATGTGAAAAGTGGTGCGTACAGGTCTTGGATTGAAGAAAATTACGGAGATCGTGAGGCGTGATTATTTTACTATTTGGTAAAAATGGGCAAGTGGGTTGGGAACTGCAACGCTCTCTTTCTCCATTGGGGAAAGTTATCTCCCTAGATTCGCATTCAGATGAATTCTGCGGTGATTTTAGTAATCCTACCGGTGTTGCAGAAACAGTCCGTAGGATAAAACCCGATGTTATCGTTAATGCTGCAGCGTATACGGCAGTTGATAAAGCCGAATTTGAGCCCGAACTTGCACAAATTATAAATGCAACAACTGTGGCAGCTATTGCTACAGAAGCTGCAAATTTGGGGGCGTGGTTTATTCATTATTCGACTGATTATGTATTTCCTGGTAACGGTGAAGACGCATGGAAAGAGTCTGATTTAACTGCACCACTTAATGTTTATGGTACAACTAAGTTAGCCGGTGAAAAAGCTATTCAGGCTGTATGTGAAAAATATCTTATTTTCCGCACTAGTTGGGTCTATGCCGAGAAAGGAAACAATTTTGCTCGGACTATGTTACGTTTAGCAAAAGAACGAGCTGAGCTGTTTGTTATTGATGATCAATATGGCGCACCAACGGGGGCTGAGTTGTTGGCGGATTGTACTGCTCATGCTATTTGTACCGCAATTATTAAGCCACAGGTTGCAGGGGTTTATCATTTAGTTGCCTCTGGTGTAACGAGCTGGTATGAATATGCCTCCCTTGTATTCAACGAGGCGCAGAAAAAAGGTATTAAATTGACGATAGAAAAATTAAATGCTGTTCCTACTTCAGCTTATCCAACAGTAGCTCGTCGCCCTCATAACTCACGATTAAATACCGAAAAGTTTCACAATAATTTCGCACTGACTCTCCCAAAATGGGATATAGGTGTTAAACGAATGCTTTCGGAATTATTTTATAAGAGTGGTTTTTAAACTTATAGTTCAGAAATTTATTATTCATTAAATATAGAGTATTAGAATTATGACACGCAAAGGTATTATTCTTGCTGGTGGTTCTGGAACACGCTTATATCCAGTGACGATGGCACTCAGTAAACAATTATTGCCTATTTACGATAAGCCAATGATTTATTATCCACTTTCAACACTCATGCTCGCAGGTATACGGGATATTTTGATTATTAGTACTCCGCAGGATACACCTCGTTTTGAGCAGCTTTTAGGAGATGGCAGTCAGTGGGGGATAAATCTTCAGTATAAAGTCCAGCAGAGTCCGGACGGTTTGGCACAGGCATTTATAATCGCGGAAGAGTTTATCTCGGGAGAAAGTTGTGCGCTGATTCTTGGAGATAATATTTTTTATGGACATGACTTGCCAAAGCAATTAGAACAGGCAGTTAGTAACAATTATGGGGCGACAGTTTTTGCATATCATGTTAATGATCCTGAAAGATATGGTGTAGTGGAATTCGATAAAGCAGGTAAAGCAATTAGTCTCGAAGAGAAACCGCCTAAACCTAAAAGCAATTATGCTGTTACAGGATTATACTTCTATGACAACGATGTTGTCGAAATGGCAAAGCAATTAAAACCTTCTTCACGTGGAGAGCTTGAAATTACAGATTTAAATCGCATTTATCTCCAGGAAGGTCGCTTATCGGTAGCAATGATGGGGCGTGGATATGCTTGGCTTGATACAGGTACTCATCAAAGCCTTATTGAAGCAAGTAATTTCATAGCTACTATAGAAGAGCGTCAGGGACTAAAAGTGTCAAGTCCAGAAGAGATTGCTTTTCGCAAGGGATTTATTGATGTAGCACAAGTTGAGAAATTAGCAGAGCCACTCAAAAAAAATGCCTACGGACAATATCTGCTGAAAATGATTAAGGACTATTAAAATGAATATCATTAATACAGCCATTCCAGAAATTGTAATATTTGAACCAAAACTATATGGTGATGAACGAGGCTTTTTCTTCGAAAGTTATAATCAAAAGATATTTGATGAAGTTGTTGGTCAGCATGTAACATTTGTTCAGGATAATCACTCTAAGTCATCAAAAAATGTACTCAGAGGCTTACACTACCAACTAGCTCCATATGACCAGGGCAAACTTGTTCGTTGTATTGCTGGCTCTGTTTTAGATGTTGCGGTAGATATTCGAAAGGAATCACAAAATTATGGCAAGTGGGTATCAGTGCTGCTAAGCTCTGAAAATAAAAGACAATTATGGATACCAGAAGGATTTGCACATGGTTTTCTTTCATTAGAGGATAATACTGAGTTTTTATATAAAACTACAAACTTTTATAATCCAGAGAGTGAACGAGCCTATATATGGAATGACCCAACACTGAATATTGATTGGAGGATAACAAATCCAATAGTCTCTGAAAAAGATAAGTTAGCACCATTATTTGACGCGGATTAACTATTTATGTCAGAAAGTATATTATTTTGATTCTGAAGGAATAAGATGATTCGTAATCTAATGTGGTCTTCTATATCTTTTTTGTTGCGATTGCTTTCGAACGTTATAATATTTTTTCTGATTGCAAAAGAGTATGGACCTGAAAAATTTGGATATTTCAGTACGCTAGTGCTCTATGCAACTACTATTACTTTATTGTCCGATCTTGGCACCCACCAACGATTATATAAAGAGATTAGTATTGAGGGGAATGATGTAAAATTTATTCATTCGTTAAAGTTAGTTTTCGTCACAGTTTCTTTGCTTATTAGTACCTTATGCAGCGCATTTAGCGGATCTTTAGAAATTTTATTGGTAATAATATCGTATATTGCAAATGGATATATTGATTTTATCCAGGTTAGGTTAAGAGCGAAAGCTGAATTCAGAAAAGAGGCGTTTTCTGCATTAATAAATAACATCGTTTTTTTCTCAATTACGGCAACAACTCTTTATTTTTCAGAATCTATTTTAGTGCTGTCAATCTCTTTTTCATTAGCAAGAATTATTTCAATTATTTTAATGATTTACTTTCTTCGTATTGATAGTTACAAATACTGGGTAGAAATATTTTCATCACTTAATCTTAACTTAAAAAGTAGAATTGGGAAAAAAAATGAATCTCAAATTTATTACTCCATTGATTTTTTACTTACGAATTTATGGACTATAATCGATAGTCTAGTAGTAAAGAATTTTTTTAGTATCTTTATTTTCGGTTTATATTCATCATATAGCAGAATCATAAATGGCATTAGTTCAATATCCGTAATTTTCACAAACGTTGTATTCAAAAATATTGCGCGAGATGCGACTGCAAAAAAAAATAGAAACTTGACTATCGGTACTCTTATTTTATTTACTGGTGGAGGGGGGTGCTTTCTATTGCTCTATCTGAGCCATAGGGTGCTTGTACAAAAAATATTAGGCAATGAGTATTCAGAATATGCTATCTATTTACCTTATATGTTTATACCTATATGGTTGAAGTGGATATCATCATGTCTAGGTATATATTTGCTAGGTGCTGGTGGAGTAAAAAAAAGAGTTTTTGCCCAAGCTACATCTTTAGTAGTGTTCATGATTATTTTCATGTTGGGCTACAAATTAGGCTATACGGTAGAGGCCGTTATTACTTCACTTTCAATTTCATATATTGTAATATTGTTATTTTATTTTAAATATTTTATGGATCATAAAAATGAAAATTAAGATTGGTTTTCTTTGGCATAACGTTTCTTCAGGGAACCTTGGTGTAGGTGCGCTGTCTATCAGTAATATGTTGTATCTCAAAGATGTTTTGACCAATCTTGGCTTAGAAGGTGAGTACTATACTATAGGTGATAATGAGCAAACTTTTTCAGGGAATAAAGAGCTAGTAGAATTACAGACTGGGATTAAATTTACTCACATCCCGTTCTCTGTGAAAAGTTTAATTCTTTCTCCTTCGAAGTTATTGAAATACCATTCATTGATTAAGTCAATGGACATAGTTTTGGATATTGGTGCAGGGGATAGTTTTAGCGATATATATGGGTTTAAGCGATTTTTTATCCAAGTATTTACTAAAATTCATGCTGCAAAGTACGCAAAAATATTTATTCTTTCCCCTCAGACTGTAGGGCCATTTTTCTCAATAAAAGCGAAAATGATTGGGAAATATATTTTAAATAAATCTGATTTTGTTTTTGCACGGGATCAGCAATCATTCGATGTAGCTAAAAAATTAGCACCAAATGCAGAGCTTATATTGGCTACAGATGTTGCACTAAGAATGCCATATACAACCCCAATTAAGAAGGGTACAGAAATAAATATCGGCGTTAATGTTTCAGGGCTTTTATGGAATGGTGGATATAATGGTAAAAATGATTTTAAAATTAAGCATTCGTATCAAGAGTTTATAAGAAGAGCTGTAAAATATTTTGCTGCTCTGCCAAATACTAAAGTACATCTTGTTTCTCACGTTATTTCAACTATATCCTCTTCGATTATAGAGGATGACTATATTGCAGCTAGTAAATTAAAGGAAGAGTATTTCAAAAATAATGATCGTGTTATTTTAGCTGAGCGCTTTACCAATCCTATTATTGCTAAATCATATATATCGCAAATGGATTTTTTTACGGGGGCAAGAATGCATGCTACCATCGCTGCATTCTCTGCCGGTGTCCCTTGTCTTCCGTATGCATACAGTCGGAAATTTTCAGGGCTATTTAATACTTTTGGCTTTAAATATGTTCTGGAGGCGCGCGAACTAGTTCTAGAGGAAGCATTAAATAAATTGATTCAGAGTTATAGTGAAAGAGATAATATAAAGAAAGAAATTAAAGAATGCTCTCAAATCGTTGAACAGTTAGGTTTTAATTATTCTGAAAGTCTTAAGCAAATCATTGAGAAAAAGCATGAAATTAAAAACCATCTTAGATAATGAACTATGTTCAGGGTGTGGTCTGTGCTCATCTGTTTTCAACGAATCTATAAGCATGGAAATGTCTCAGAAAGGATATCTAAGACCTAAAGCATTAAATGATTCAGCACTAGATATCGATTTACCATTTTGTCCTGGTGCAGGTCTACTATTGAATAGCAAAGAAGGAGAAGATTATTTAAACTGGGGGCGGATTATCGAATGCAAGGTGGGGTTTTCTACAAGTGAGGATGTTAGATATAAAGGTTCAAGTGGTGGTGTTTTAAGCCAGATTGGCATTTATTTGTTGGAAGAAAATATAGTTGATGGTGTTATACATATTGGAGTCGATGAAATCGATCCTTTGAGAAATATAGTAAAACTTAGTAAAACAAAACAAGATATATTAAATAATGCTGGTTCACGTTACGCTCCTGCATCACCACTCCAATTCCTGCTTCAGCTTATATCTGAAAATGAGCAGCATAAGTATGCTTTTATTGGTAAACCCTGTGATGTTGGTGCGTTACGGATGTTTCTTGAACAGAATCCGGTATACGCAAACAATATAACATTCATTTTGTCTTTTATGTGTGCTGGAACACCAAGTATAGCGGGAACCGATGAAGTATTACGCAAATTAAACGTCCAGAAGGAAAATCTTATCAGTTTTCGCTATCGCGGGGATGGATGGCCGGGAGTAACAAAAGCCATTGATAAGGATTTAAATCAAGTAACAATGACTTACAACGAATCATGGGGGAATATATTAGGAAAGCATTTACAAAAAAGATGTAAACTCTGTCCTGATGGAATTGGTGAGTTTGCTGATATCGTTTGCGCTGACGCGTGGTATGGTGATGAAAGTGGCTATCCTGATTTTGATGAAAAAGAGGGAAGGTCGCTAATACTGGGACGCACTACTATTGGGGTAAAATTGCTAGACAATATGGTTAGATCGAATGCGATACAGGTCGAATCCTTTGATATTAGCAAGTTAAATATAATTCAACCAGCTCAGCGACACAGAAGGCAATCGATGTTTGCGCGACTTTTAGCCATGAAAATCATGTTTCAGGTTATACCTGATTTTAAAGGTTTTAATTTACTGCGCGGGGCAAAAAGTTTGACTTTGAAGCGTAACATATATGCATTTGCTGGAATGATATTACGTATATATAGAAAAAAAATATGAATAACATATTTATAATATATGTCAACTATAACTCAGCTGAAGAAATATTCTCTGCAATTGAAAGAGTAAATAAACAAAAATCAAATTTAGTTAGTTGCAAAGTAATCGTTGTTGATAACTCTGGTGAGCTTGCTAGTCATAATTACTTTGACTATATGTCTAATGTTGTCTTAATTAAAAGTGGAACAAATTTAGGTTATTGCGGAGGTAATAATTTGGCTTATTCCTACATATTAGACCGTCATTTAGAGGGGGATGTATTAGTTTGCAATCCTGACACAACCTTTGATATTAAACAACTTGAAATAATCAATAAAACAGTTAACCATTGGGGGTTATATACTTTACCTGCTTATAATCAAAAAGGTAAGGTACTTTATACAAAAGTAAAACTTAGTGGGTTTAATCAACAAATTTTTAAAAACAGACACAGTGACGTTTTTGTAGATACTGATTATTGCCCAGGGTCATTTTTATATTTTAGACGAAGTAAATTTGAAAATATTCCTGAACTGTTTGATGAACGTTTTTTCATGTATTGGGAAGAGGTGGATTTATCCTTGACTATAAGGAAAAAAGGTGGAATGTGTTGTTTCATAAACAATGCTGGCCATATTCTTCGTAAAGATAACAAAAAAGGTTGGCTTAATAATGCTGTTTACTATTACTTTCGTAATTCATTTTTAATTAGGCATAAACACAAAGACATTTTTTCTTGTATCAATATATTCAAATTTTTCAGCAAGTCTATACTGGTGTTTACCATAAAGTCCGCAGCTCAATGTAACCTTCAAATTATTAAAATGATGTGTTATGGTATTTGTGATGGGCTTAGGAATAAATTTGGGAAAAAATAGAATTTATGTTGATTTTTAAAACAATATCATCGCCTTTCAATATAATAATAGCGTTGAGTGTTGCTATTGTATTGTATTTATTAAGGTTGAGCTCTCAAATAACTAGCCCTAGTTACGAAACGTCTTTTTATCTTATACTTAATGTTTTTTTCATGATTTTAGGTGTGACTATTGGGTCTAGGCTAAAATTTCATGGTGACTTTAAAGAAATTGCTAATAGTAAAATACTAAATCCAAGGCTCCAAAGAAATGTTGTACTTTTTCTGATGTTTATTTCAACATCTTTTTTTATACTTGAACATATGATATTTTGGGAAAAATATGGTTCACTACCAATATTTAATCCAAATTTTGAAGTTCTAAGGATGGATTTTCCTGTTTCAGGTTATATACATATTGTTGCTATGGCTGGGTTTGTTTTTGCATTACCCCTTTATTATGACTATCTTGTATACAAAAAGAGATGGTCCCTTAGTCAGTTATTTTTATTTTGGGGGTTAGTAATAGTCAATGTTATATTATCATTTCTGGTCGGTAATAGAGGTGGTATAGCATTATTTATTGTTCAGTCTTTCCTTATATGTTTTTCTTTTAAAAAAGTATCTTTTCGTCGTTTAATGATACTCGTTTTAATTGGAGGATATCTCTTAGGATGTGCAAAATTTATCAGAGACTATTTTCATTCAGGTCCAGAAATTGTTAATCAAATTTCAAATATTTGGGTCTTTGGCGACAATCTCTTTTTCATCCCATTATATTACTGTTATGTAACTTTTGTAATGAATTTTGAAATTCTAAATAAATATATCACTTTATTGAATGAATTTTATTATGGTCATTTTTCTCTATGGTTACCATTTGAGTCACTTTTTAATAAAAATGCTTATGAATTGATTAACTTACAACAAGATGTACTTAAGGATGATTTTTATGGAGTCTTAACTGCAACTGGTTTTGGTGTTCCATATTTTGATTTCGGCTATCTAGGTGTCGTACTGATTTTTTTACTGGCATTTATATTGGGTTTTATTTTTTATATAGCATATACTTGTGGTAAGATATATTATATACCATTATATTCTTATTATATGTCTACTTTTTTGACCTTAATATATACATATAACTATAATAAATTATATGTATGGATCTATCTTGTTGCTCTTTTTATCATTGCGAGAATTTATAAGGAGAAGATATAATGATTAATAAGGTGTTATTTGTTTCGCGTCCAACATTATTTACCGGGCCTGGTGGAGATACAATACAACTTCTCAAAACAAAACAATACCTTGAAAAACTAGGTCTTTCTATCGATATTTTTCAGGGTGAGAAAATTAATTTCGATAATTACGATATTATCCATTTTTTTAATTTAAGAAATCCACAAGATATACTCCATCTTGTCAGAGAGGCAAAAAAAAATAATAAGCCCACAGTTCTCTCGACAATATGGGGGACATATTATGAATGTGACCAAAAAGCAAGGAAAGGGGTTCAGCGATGGGTGGCTAATAAAATTCCAGAAAATTTTGTTGAATATCTTAAAACAGCAGTTCGTATAATCAAAAATAAGAATTTTCACGCAGGAACATTGGAGTATCTTTTAAAAGGCCATCTTGGTGCTCAACACGAGATCGTTAATATCATAGATGTTCTTCTACCCAATAGTCCGACTGAGCTTGAACGAGTTCGCATGGACATGAGGCTTCCAACCAAAAAAGGAATATCAGTTGCTAACGCTGTTGATTTAAATGTATTTAATCCAGAAACTACAGATGCTTCACGATACCAACATCTTGAAGGATGTTTACTAAGTGCAGCCCGAATTGAGATTAGGAAATGCCAACTTGATCTAATTAAAGCTTGTAAAGATCTACCTTATAAGTTAGTGCTAGTAGGGAAACCAAGCCCAAATAGCTTAAGTTATTTTGAACAATGTAAACGTGAAGCTGGAGATAATGTTGTTTTTATTGAACATGTCTCACAAGAGGAACTAGCGGCCTTGTATAAAGTTGCTAAGGCGCATGCACTAATTTCTTGGATGGAAACTCCGGGATTAGCAACACTTGAAGCTGCAGTGATGGATTGTAATGTACTAGTGACTAATCGTGGTGACACGGAGTATTATTTTCAGGATATGGCAGTATATTGTGAGCCAGGAGATATATCATCGATAAGACAAGGTGTGATAGAAGTGATGGAGAATGAAAAGAATCACTTACTTAAGGACCGCATTATTTCTAATTTTACATGGCAACATACGGCTCAACAGACCCTCGAAGGTTATATACTTGCAATGCAATTACATACAAATGACTGAATATATGAAAAAAATAGCGATCGTTGGTACAGTAGGTATTCCAGCTTGTTATGGGGGGTTTGAATCTTTGGTTCAAAATCTTGTGGATTATCAAAGCAAAAATATAAGTTATACGGTTTTTTGTTCATCAAAAACGTATAAGATTAAACCTTGTAACTATAAATCTGCTCGGCTTGAGTACGTACCTTTAAAAGCAAATGGCATTTCAAGTGTTTTTTATGATATATTCAGTTTATTGTTATGTTTAAGGCATAGATATGATGTAATTCTTATTCTTGGTGTGTCTGGATGTGTGATTTTACCTTTCTTTAGATTGTTTTCTCGTTCTAAAATAGTGACTAATATTGATGGGTTGGAGTGGCGTAGAGATAAATGGGGCCGCATTGCTAAAATTTTCCTTAGACTCTCAGAAAATATTGCTGTTAGGTTTTCGGATGCGGTGATATCGGACAATCAAGCGATCGGAAATTATGTTAAAGTTGAGTACGGTAAAGAAAGTCAGGTTATTGCTTATGGTGGAGAACATGCTGTTATTTCAAATTACGATATCTCAAATTCAAAAGGGGATTATTATCTTTCGTTATGTCGTATCGAACCTGAAAACAATGTGTCGATGATTCTTGAAGCATTTGAGATGCTTCCTTATAAATTGCATTTTGTTGGTAATTGGAATAACAGCGACTACGGGCGTTCATTAAAAGAAAAATACAAAACATCCCCGAACATTAAAATAATTGATTCTATTTATGACGTCGAGACGCTTTTTGAATTAAGAAGTCAATGCAAAGGATATATTCATGGACATAGCGCAGGCGGTACTAATCCCTCTTTAGTTGAGGCTATGCAATTTGGAATGGAAATTATTGCATTTGATTGCAATTTTAACCGTTTCACTACTGAGAATATGGCGCATTACTTTGTGGATGTAGAGAGTCTTCGTCAAAATATTGTGGATATTGAATCCGAAGTGGCCTCCTGTGTAGGGACCTCGATGTTTGAAATTGCTCAGCGCAGATATCAGTGGTCAATAATCGCACGTCAGTATGAAGACACTTTAGCTGACGATTGAAATTTTAACGTTCAACAGTTTAGTTGTCTTCAATTTCGTTTTTCATAAAGCATCTTCCGCTATCTACTTTTAACTAACCTAGGTTAACATCTACCCCACATTCAAGCCGTGCATACATCGCGCGGTGACCACACCTGACAGGAGTATGTAATGTCCAAGCAACAGATCGGCGTAGTCGGTATGGCAGTGATGGGGCGCAACCTGGCGCTCAACATCGAAAGCCGTGGTTATACCGTCTCCATCTTCAACCGCTCCCGTGAAAAAACCGAAGAAGTTATCGCTGAGAACCCAGGCAAAAAGCTGGTTCCTCACTACACGGTCAAGGAGTTCGTCGAGTCTCTTGAAACCCCACGTCGTATCCTGTTAATGGTGAAAGCAGGTGCAGGCACTGATGCTGCTATTGACTCACTGAAGCCGTATCTGGATAAAGGCGACATCATCATTGATGGCGGTAACACCTTCTTCCAGGACACTATCCGTCGTAACCGTGAACTGTCCGCCGAAGGCTTTAACTTCATCGGTACTGGTGTTTCCGGCGGTGAAGAGGGTGCCTTGAAAGGTCCTTCTATCATGCCTGGCGGCCAGAAAGAAGCGTATGAGCTGGTTGCACCAATTTTAACTAAAATCGCCGCTGTTGCTGAAGATGGCGAACCGTGCGTGACCTACATCGGTGCTGACGGTGCGGGTCATTACGTGAAAATGGTGCACAACGGTATTGAATACGGCGACATGCAGCTGATTGCTGAAGCCTATTCTCTGTTAAAAGGCGGTCTGAACCTGTCTAACGAAGAGCTGGCCACTACTTTCACCGAGTGGAACGAAGGCGAGCTGAGCAGCTACCTGATTGACATCACAAAAGATATCTTCACCAAAAAAGATGAAGAGGGTAAATACCTGGTTGATGTGATCCTGGATGAAGCAGCGAACAAAGGTACCGGAAAATGGACCAGCCAGAGTTCACTGGATCTGGGGGAACCACTGTCGCTGATCACCGAATCCGTATTCGCTCGCTATATCTCTTCTCTGAAAGATCAGCGCGTTGCGGCATCCAAAGTGCTTTCTGGACCGCAGGCTAAACTGGCTGGGGATAAAGCAGAATTCGTTGAGAAAGTCCGTCGCGCACTGTACCTGGGCAAAATAGTCTCCTACGCGCAGGGCTTCTCTCAACTGCGTGCCGCGTCTGATGAATACAACTGGGATCTGAACTACGGCGAAATCGCCAAGATCTTCCGCGCGGGCTGCATTATTCGTGCACAGTTCCTGCAGAAAATCACCGACGCCTATGCTGAAAACAAGGGTATCGCGAACCTGCTGTTGGCCCCGTACTTCAAAAATATCGCTGATGAATATCAGCAAGCGTTGCGTGATGTAGTGGCTTACGCTGTGCAGAACGGTATTCCTGTACCGACCTTCTCCGCTGCAGTGGCGTACTACGACAGCTACCGTTCCGCGGTGCTGCCGGCTAACCTGATTCAGGCCCAGCGTGACTACTTCGGTGCGCACACGTATAAACGCACCGATAAAGAAGGTGTGTTCCACACTGAATGGCTGGATTAATCTGATTTAACCCAACTGTAAATACAGGCCCGGAGCGCTCCTCCGGGCTTTTTTATTGCCAAAAAATGGGATTCAGTCAGGTCTGATAGCCGGTGTTGTAGCAAATCACGATATAATGACGTTATGCGGAGCCGATACGCCATAATGCTGGCGGTGTGTTCACCCTCAAATGTTTAACCGGAAGAAGTTACAGAGCGAATGAAGATAACTATCTCAGGAACAGGTTACGTAGGTCTATCGAACGGTATTCTGATTGCCCAGCACCATGAAGTGGTCGCTCTGGATATCGTCCAGGCCAAAGTCGAGATGCTGAATCAGAAAAAATCGCCGATTGTTGATAAAGAAATCGAAGAGTACCTGGCGACAAAGCAGCTAAATTTCCGTGCAACGACCGATAAGTATGATGCTTACCGCGACGCGGACTACGTTATCATCGCGACACCAACTGACTACGATCCGAAGACCAACTATTTCAACACCTCCAGCGTCGAGTCTGTGATCCGCGACGTGGTTGCAATTAAGCCAAATGCGGTAATGGTCATTAAGTCCACCATCCCCGTTGGTTTTACGAACTCCATTAAAGAACAGTTGGGTACCGACAATATCTTCTTCTCGCCGGAGTTCCTGCGTGAAGGCCGTGCGTTGTACGATAACCTTCATCCGTCGCGTATTGTTATTGGCGAACGTTCTGAGCGCGCGGAGCGCTTTGCTGCGTTGCTGCAGGAAGGTGCGGTGAAGAAAGATATTCCAACGCTGTTTACTGACTCGACTGAAGCAGAAGCCATCAAACTTTTTGCTAATACTTATCTGGCGTTACGCGTGGCCTATTTTAATGAGTTGGATAGCTATGCAGAAAGCCTTGGTCTGAACTCACGCCAGATTATCGAAGGGGTATGTCTGGATCCGCGTATCGGTAATCATTACAACAACCCGTCATTTGGCTATGGTGGCTACTGTCTGCCGAAAGATACTAAGCAATTGCTGGCTAACTATGCGTCTGTGCCGAACAATATTATTGGCGCGATCGTTGATGCTAACCGCACACGCAAAGACTTTATTGCCGATTCTATTCTTGCACGTAAACCTCAAGTGGTTGGCGTGTATCGTTTGATTATGAAAAGTGGTTCCGATAATTTCCGGGCGTCATCTATTCAGGGGATTATGAAGCGTATTAAAGCTAAAGGTGTGCCCGTTATTATTTACGAACCCGTCATGGAGGAAGATGAATTTTTCCACTCTCGGGTAGTTCGTGATCTTAATGCGTTCAAAAATGAAGCAGATATTATTATTTCTAATCGTATGACGTCAGAGTTGGCTGATGTTGCAGAAAAAGTGTATACACGCGATCTGTTCGGTAGCGATTAATCCTCCTCCCCACAAAAAAGGCCTTATTAAAGGCCTTTTTATTCTAAATCGATCAGTAATTATTCTTTGTAGAAATCACGGTACCAGTCAACAAAGTTCTTCACCCCATCTTTAACCGTTGTTTGAGGTTTAAAACCAATAACATCATACAGTGCTTTAGTATCTGCGCTGGTTTCCAGTACATCGCCAGGCTGTAGCGGTAGCATATTTTTCGTAGCTTCAATGCCCAGTGCATCTTCAAGGGCTCGGATGTAGTCCATTAACTCAACTGGTGAGCTATTACCGATATTATAAACCCGATACGGCGCAATGCTGGCCGCTGGTGTTCCTGTTTCAACGGTCCACTGATCGTCTGATTGCGGAATGACATCCTGCAGGCGAATGATTGCTTCGGCGATATCATCAATATAGGTAAAGTCACGCTTCATTTTGCCGTAGTTATAGACGTCAATACTTTTTCGTTCCAGTATCGCTTTGGTGAACTTGAACAGCGCCATATCCGGGCGACCCCAAGGGCCGTACACGGTAAAGAAACGTAGCCCGGTGGTGGGCAATCCATACAGATGGGAATAAGTATGGGCCATCAGTTCATTGGCTTTTTTGGTTGCCGCATACAGAGATACGGGGTGATCGACGGAATCATCCGTTGAGAAAGGCATTTTGCGATTCAGACCGTAAACCGAACTGGAGGATGCATAGAGTAAATGTTGAATTTTATTATGGCGACACCCTTCCAGTATGTTCAGAAAACCTGTGAGATTTGAGTCTACGTAGGCATGCGGATTTTCGAGTGAATAACGTACGCCAGCCTGGGCGGCAAGATGAATCACACGTTCGAAATGCCCGGATATGAAGAGCTCAGCCATGCTATCCTGGTCGGCTAAATCA
>OGJM01000501.1_pt1 | contig 19443 bp, 17 predicted proteins | sample 1572281 | NCBI WGS metagenome assembly OGJM01 (sample SAMEA2582147, study PRJEB24529) | metagenome | reverse complement strand
GGTCCTGTTGCTTCAAAAATATTTTCGCTATTACAGCTCGATCTTGCCGAAGCTGAAATCTGCAAAATCGTCCACGCGCTCGGTGCGCTTGGGTGCTACGGGTGCTGCGCTCTCGGCGTCGCGGGGGGTGTAGGTGCGCTCCGGCACACCGGAGGGACGGGGGCCGCGGGGTGCACCGCTGCGGCTGCCACGGTAGCCGCCATTGCTGCGGCGCTCACCGCGATAACCGCCGTTGCGGTTGCCGCCGGGACGGCGGCCATTCCGGTTGCCGCCACGGCCACGGCGCTCGCCGTAGGTATTCTCAGTCTGAGCATCCGGTGCGGTGGAGTAGATGACCACGCGGCGGTCACGGCCCTCGCCCTTGCTCTCGCTGCGCACACCCTCCATCTTGCTGATGGCAGAGTGGATGATGCGGCGCTCGTAGGGGTTCATGGGCTCCATGGCAAAGCTGCGGCCGGTCTTGCGCACCTTGGCGCCGATGCGCTGTGCCAGTGCAGTCAGGTCGCTCTCGCGCTTGTCGCGGTAACCTGCAACGTCCAGACCAAGCTTGATGTAATCGCCCTCCAGACGGTTTGCCACAAGGCTTGCCAGATAGGACAGGCTCTCCATGGTCTCGCCACGGCGGCCGATGAGGGCACCCAGCTTTTCACCGTCCAGACGGATGATGGTGGCTTCGCCCTTCTGCACGGCGCTGAAGGTCACGTTCTCCACGCCCATCAGGGTGATGACCTCCCGCAGATAGTCCACGGCGGCCTTCACCTTGGCGTTCTCCTCGATGACGATGGGCACTTCCACCTCTTCTGCCTCCTCGGCAGCTTCGGTAGGCTGCTGGGCAGCGGGGGTCTGCTCTGCGGCGGGAGCGGCAGGCTCTGCCACAGCAGCGGGAACTTCCTCTGCCACGGGAGCATTCTCCTGCACGGGGGCGGCAGTCTCAACAGGCTGCTCTGCCACCGGCTCTACCGGCTTTGCGGGTGCAGCGGCGGGGGCATCCGGCAGTTCCACGCTCACGCGCACCTTGGCGGGGGTGGTCTTTAAACCCAGAAAACCAGTCTTCTGGGGATATTCCAGCACTTCACGGCTGACATTCTCATCCTCAGCCTGAACACCCAGCAGGGCGCAGGCCTTGGCAAAGGCTTCGTCCACCGTCTTGCCGGTGGATTCCTGTGTACGGATCATAACCGTTTACCTCCCTTGTTACTGTTTATCCTGCTTGTCAAGCTCGCTCAGCGGCACGGTGCGCTCGTCCTTGTAGCGCTCGGCGTCCAGCTGACGGGCATACTCCAGCCGGCGCTTGTTCATCTCGCTGGCGGAAAGGTTCTTTTCCACGCTCTTGCCGGTCTTGGGGTCGGTCACCGTGATGGTGGTGTTCTTCACACCGCGCTTTTCCTGCTTGCGCTTGGCGGCGATCTCCGCTTCCACTTCCTTGCGCATCTTCTCGGGGTCGTAGAACTTGCGCATGACCTGGGTCTGTGCGGTCATGACGATGTTGGAAATGACGTAGTACAGAGAGAATGCCAGCGGGTAGGTAAAGCAGAAGAACAGGTACATCAGCGGCATCATATACATGGTCAGCTTCATGCTGCCCTGCATCTGCTGGCCGGAGGCCTTCATGCTGATGTGCGTAGACAGGAACATGGTAATGACCGACAGCAGCGGCAGCACGATATCCAGAGAAAGCCCCAGCTTCGGGATGCGGGTCAGGTCGATGCCAAAGAAGTTCATGTGCTGGCTGAACTCGGTGATGGTAGCGATCTGCTGTGCGGTAAAGCAGCCCAGCACGCCGCTGTTGCCGGCAACCACCTCGGCGATGATGTTGGTATCGCGGGTGATGGCGGTAAAGGAGATACCGGCGGCGGTCAGTGCCTCGCCTGCGCTGGCAAGTGCAGCGGCGCTGATATGGAAAATACGCTCCAGCGGGTTATACACCACGCCGATAACACCGAACATGACAAGGAAATTCAGCAGCATGGGCATGCAGCCGGCCGTGGGCTTATAGCCAAAGTCCTGCTGCAGCTTCATCAGCTCTTCCTGCTGCTTTTCGGGCTTATCCTTGTACTTGGTCTGGATCTCCGCGATCATGGGCTGGAAAGCAGACATTTTCGCCATGCTCTTCTGCTGGCTGGTCTGCAGGGGGATCTTGACGATGTTGATGAGCAGGGTGAAGAGGATGATGTCCCAGCCGTACTTCGGCACCAGCTTGTAGATCCACTCCATGACATAGCCGAGAGGACCGCTCAGGATGTAAAAGAAGTTCATACCTTTGTCCATTCTGCCCCGGCTGTGGCCCGGGACGCATTATTTTTTTATCGTAGGACACGCCACCCACAGTGCAGCGCGTCACAAGAAGCGAAAACTTTATCCCCTATGCCGCTTTTCAAACAGCTTTGCAGGCTGTAAATTGCGGGCAGGGCTTTGCCAGCGGCCGGGCGGCGGCACGGGGTCGTAGCCCCACTTGCCCAGCGGATTGCACCGGGCAATGCGCCATGCGCCCAGCAAAATGCCTTTTACACAGCCGTGGGTCAGGATGGCCTGCATGGTGTAGTTGCTGCAGCTGGGCGAAAACCGGCAGCTGCGGCCGATCCATGGGCTGAGGGTATACTGGTAGATGCGGATGGGCACGCACAGCGCCCTGCAGCAGAGCATTTGCAGCCGGTTCACACGCGGGACTCCGGCTTTTGTTTGCGGGCAGGGGGCACGGTGGCGGGCGGCTTTGCGTCCGGGCGCTTTGCCTTATCCGGCAGACCGGCCTGGGCAAACAGCTTTGCCACAACGCTGCTCAGCTGCCAGCTTTTCAGTTTGGGGGTCATGCCCCGGGCCACGAAGATCAGATCGTAGCCGCCGATATTGTAATCCAGATGCTCGTCAATCGCAGCTTTCATCACGCGGCGGGCGCGGTTGCGCTGCACGGCGTGGCCGATCTTTTTGGTGGCGGTCAGACCCACCCGGGTGTTGCGGCCCCGGGTCTTGAGCACATACAGTACCAGTGCCGGGTTCACATAGGACTTGCCGCGGGCGTACACACGGCCAAACTCGCTGTTGCGGCGGATCGGACGATAACGCATAACATCGGCACCTCCTTTCGTCCGGGTGCACATAGGTGCACTCTTTAGCCAGTATATCAAAAATTTTTGCAGTTTAAAAGCCCATCCGGGCATTTTTACGAAAAAACTTTTGACGGGTAAAAAAATAAGACCGCCAATGGGATATCAGCGGTCTTTTGTGCGCATATTCATTTCTGCGCCGGATCTCACCTGCAAGGCAGAGATCAGACAGTCAGGCTCTTGCGGCCCTTTGCACGGCGAGCATTGATGACCTTACGGCCGTTCTTGGTGCTCATGCGGGTCAGAAAGCCATGAACTTCCTTGCGCTGACGCTTCTTGGGCTGAAAAGTTCTCTTCATGGTTGTATCCTCCGTAAAAACTTATCCCCGGTATGGGGTCTTGATCGGTCCCAGATTGGGGACAGGCTTGCAATTCAACAGTATATCGCATAGTATGACGTTCTGTCAAGCATTTTTTTCAGTTTTCTGCAAACTTTTTTCTGATTTTTCTGTTAAAAGCTTTTCAACTTTTTCACCATTTTGCTGTGGAAAACTTTTTTCTACCAGATATTGTGGTCTTTTTGGCGTGTTTCCACAAGGGCGCTGCGGGGGCTTATCTTATGTATTATAAATTACATTATAGTAATATAGACGCAGGGAGATTTTTGTGGTATACTAACATGGTATCAGCAGCATTGTTGAAAACTTCGACCGATTCAATGGAGTGGATGTTTTATGGATTCTTTCAAGGACGTTTTAGAAGCGGCCCAGATGTACTGCAAGGCGCAGATGGCCGAGCCAACGTACAATCTCTATATCGACGGGTTGGAGCCCATCAGCTTTGAGGACTCCAGCCATATCACCCTGTCGGTGCGCAACGATTTTATCTGCAAGATCGTCACCGACCGGTACCTCGGCCTGCTCAAGGAGGCCTTCAAGTCCGTGCTGGGCTTTGATGTGGACATCACCCTTGTGGTGCCCAGCACCCCGCCCCACGAGGTAGTGCTGGCCCAGCAGTACGAGGCAAACCCCGCCTCCCCGCAGGGCAACTACGAGTTCACCTTTGAAAACTTCATCAAGGGGCCGTCCAACCAGTTTGCGTTTGCTGCTGCGCAGGCTGTGGCGGCAAACCCCTCCGGGGCCTATAATCCCCTGTTCATCTACGGCGGCTCCGGCCTTGGCAAGAACCATCTGCTGACCGCCAATCAGACCGAGATCAAGCGCACCCACCCCGATTTCGTCATCATGTATGTCACCTGTGAGCAGTTCACCAACGAGCTGATCGCCGCCATCCGCGCCGGCAGCACCGAGGACTTCCGCATGAAGTACCGCGTAGCAGACCTTTTGCTGGTGGACGATATCCAGTTCATCGCAGGCAAGGAGTCCACGCAGGAAGAGTTCTTCCACACCTTCAACTCCCTGCACGACGCCCACAAGCAGATCGTCATCGCCTCCGATCGCCCCGCCAAGGAGATCAAGAGCCTCGAGGAGCGGCTGCGCACCCGCTTTGAGTGGGGTCTGACCGCCGACGTGCAGCCGCCGGATTTTGAGACCCGGGTTGCCATCGTGAAGCGCAAGGCAGAGCTGCTGCATCTGGATCTGCCCGAGGACGTGGCAGAGTTCATTGCCAACCACCTGAAAAACAACATCCGCCAGCTGGAAGGCGCAGTGAAAAAGCTGAACGCCTATTATATGCTGGAGGGCATCCAGCCGGTGATCAGCGTGGCGCAGAACGCCATCAAGGATATCCTCAACGAGACCCAGCCGGTGCCGGTGACCATCGAAAAGATCATTGGCGAGGTGTCCCGCACCTTCAACGTGTCCCCTGCCGACATCCGGGGCACCAAGCGCAACGCCAACGTGGCTTCCGCCCGGCGCGTTTCCATCTATATCCTGCGGGAGGTCACCGGCATGAGCATGGAGGAGATCGGGCGGGAATTCTCCGGCCGCGACCACTCCACCATCGTCTACTCCCTCAAGACCATGGAGCGAGACATGAAGAACGACCAGCATCTGCGGGAGACCGTAAGCGATATCATCAAGAACGTGAAGGCCTAAATCGGGGAAAACCGGGCAAAAGTCATACTCATTTCAGGGTGTGACCCCAAAATATGGGGAGAAAACGGAACAAAAAGGGGAAAATAAGCCTATATCTTGTGGCAAAAAGGCGAAGCTTTCCACACTTTCCACTTAGTTTTCAACATTTAACATCAGTTCTTCACATCGGCTGTGGAAAGAAACACCGTTCCCCACCTTTCAACATTTCCTTCACGAGTCTTCCACAACCCGGTGGAAAGCCAAAGCCCCACTTCCTGGCAAGACATTTCCGGGTTTTCAACATCTTCCCCACCCCCTACTACGGTTACTACAACAAGTTCAATATATTACTGCCTTCCGGCAGCAGCCCAAAGGGCAGGGATCCCGCCGGAAGTGTGAAAAAAGGAGAGATACTGTTTTGAACATCGTCTGCGATAAAACACTGCTCAGTGCAGCCATCGACGGCGTTTCCAAAGCTGTCACCATGCGCTCGTCCATCCCGGTGCTGGAGGGTATTCTGCTGAAGGCCGAGGGCTTTCAGCTCACCCTGACCGGCTACGATCTGGAAATGGGCATCGTGACCACCATCGAAGCCAACATCAAGGAACCCGGTGAGATCGTGCTGAATGCAAAACTGCTCAGCAGCATGATCAGCCGGATGCCGGCAGGTCAGATCAGCATCGTGGCTGCCGATAACGGCAAGACCACCATCCAGAGCGGTGTGGCACAGTTTGAGATCCAGTCTATGCCGGCTACCGATTTCCCGGATCTGCCCAACACCGGCGCGGAGCAGACCCTGACCATCAAGACCGGCGTGCTGCGGGACATGATCGACCGCACCCTGTATGCCGTCAGTCAGGACGAGAAAAAACCCGCCCACACCGGCGAACTGTTCGAGATCGAACTGGACAAGCTGACCATAGTAGCGCTAGATGGATATCGTCTGGCCATCGTGGAGCGCCCCATCACCGCCGTGAAGGATATCCGCATCATCGTGCCCAGCAAGACCATGACCGAGGTGTCCCATCTGCTGGCCAACGATGACGAAGAGGATGTGCACATCAGTGCGAACCGCCGCTATGTGGTGTTCACCACCGCCGGTTACACCATCATGAGCCGCCTGATCGAGGGCGAATTCCTGAATTACCGCAACGTCATCCCCGCCGGAAGCCGCACCCGGGTGACCATCGATACCAAGGACTTTATCTCCACCATCGAGCGTGCCTCTCTGATTATTACAGAGCGTTTAAAAAATCCCCTCCGCATCTCCTTTACAGAGGGTAAAGTTGTGGTGCGCTGCCAGACAAACCTCGGCCGCGTGGTGGACGAGTTCAGCGCTGCCTGCGAGGGCGACGAGGTGGAGATCGGCTTCAATAACCGCTATCTGCTGGATGCGCTGCGCAACGCCCGCACCGAGCAGGTGCGCATGGAGATCAGCGGCCCGTTGAGCCCGGTGAAGGTGCTGCCGGTAGAGGGCAACGACTTTTTGTATCTGGTACTGCCGGTACGCTTTAAAAACGACTAAGGAGCGCGTTTTATGCAGAAGATTCTTATTCATACCGAGTTTATCAAGCTGGATGCCCTGCTCAAATTTGCCGGTCTGTGTGAGACCGGCGGCGAAGCCAAGGAGCTGGTGCAGGGCGGTGCTGTGAAGGTGAACGGCGAGGTGTGCACCATGCGGGGCAAAAAGTGCCGCGCCGGGGACGTCATCGAGCTGGACGGGCAGAGCGTAGAGATCGGGCAGGGTCAGTAAATGCGTCTGCTTTCGCTGGAAGTACAGAACTATCGCAATATTTGTGCGGCACGGCTGGAGCCCGGCCGGGAGCTTACCGTCATCTGCGGCAACAACGGGCAGGGCAAGACGAACCTTCTGGAAGCTATCTGGCTGCTGACCGGCGGCAAAAGCTTCCGGGGCGGCAAGGATGCCGAGCTTGTGCGCCGGGGAGAAGCATTCGCGGTGCTGGAAGCCGATACCCAGCGGGATAGGCCAGAAGGCTGTGAGCCCGCCGAGCCTGCCCACATCCGCATGACCGTGGGCACCCCGGAGGCCGCAAAGCCCGGCCGCTATGCGGCGGTGAACGGCGCAGCGCCCAAGCGGGCGGCGGCACTGGCGGGCAGCTTTCCGGCGGTGTTGTTCGTCCCCGGCCACCTGAGCCTTGTCAAGGGGGCTCCGGAGGGGCGGCGCAAATTTCTGGACGCTGCACTGTGCCAGCTGTACCCCGGGTATCTGGCCAGTTACCGCCGCTATGTGCGGGTTTTGCAGCAAAAAAATGCGCTGCTGCGCCACTCTGCAACCGGGCAGGAGCGCCCCTACGCGGAAAAGCGCACCCTGCTGGAGGTGCTCAACACCGAACTTGCCGCGCAGGGCGAAGCCTTGCAGCAGCGGCGGCGGGAGTATCTGGAACTGCTTGCTCCCCGCGCCTGTGCCAACTACGCGGAGCTTTCCCACGGGGCAGAGCGAATGAGCGTCCGCTACGCCGCCCAGTTTGCGCCGGGCGGGCTTGCCGACCTGCTGCGTCAGCGGCAGGAGGAGGAGCTGCGCGCCGGGCAGAGCCTGTGCGGCATCCACCGCGAGGACTTGGAGCTGCTGCTGGACGACCAGCCCGCCCGGGTGTATGCCAGTCAGGGACAGCAGCGCAGCGTGGTGCTGAGCCTGAAAATGGCCGAAGCTGCGGCGGCGGCGCAGATCACCGGGGAGCACCCGGTACTGCTGCTGGATGATGTGCTGAGCGAGCTGGACGAAGGGCGCAAGCAGTATCTGCTCACCTGCATGAAGGAAAAGCAGACCTTTGTGACCAGCTGCGATGACACGGACTTTTTAAAGACCGACGGCGAGGTGTACCGCATGGACGGCGGGGTGCTGAACCGGGTTTGACAGCATGGATAAATGTTGTAAGCGATACTGCATAAAAGCTGCATTTTCGTGGGCTTTATGCAAACAAAAGACACGGGAGAAAATACAGTATGTATATTCATCTGGGGCGGGACTATGTCCTGAACGACCGTGACATCATTGGCATCTTTGATCTGGAGACCACCACCACCTCCCCCCGGGGGCGGGAGTTTTTGAACTACGCCCAGAAGAACGGGGCGGTGGTCAGCCTTTCGGACGAGCTGCCCCAGTGCTATGTGCTGGCAGACGGAGGGCTGGTGCATGCGGTGTATCTTTCGGAGCTGTCCAGCGCCGCCATGCGCCGCAGAGCGCAAAAGATGGTGGAGTGAAATTTGCGGAAAACGGGCGGAAGATCCACAAAAAAAGAGGGATGGGAAAGCCCCGGAACTGCCCGGAAAGCCGCACCGTGCCAGCCGGAACGCCCTCTGCGGGCAGCGCGTGAAAACACAACAAAACGGCGAGAAAAAAGTACACCATGGTGTACCGGTTCCCGCTTTGCTATAATTTGAAAAAACAAACGCAAAAATGAACAAAAGGGAGAAAGGATATGGCAGAAGAAATCATTACCAGTACAAATGCCGATACCGTAACCGACCACGAGTATAACGCCAGCGAGATCCAGGTGCTGAAGGGTCTGGAGGCGGTGCGCAAGCGCCCGGGTATGTATATCGGCTCCACCGGTGAGCGCGGTCTGCATCATCTGGTGTACGAGATCGTGGACAACGCCATTGACGAGGCGCTGGCGGGTTACTGCGACCACATCGAGGTCAAGATCCTGAAGGACAACATCATTCAGGTCACCGATAACGGACGCGGCATCCCCGTGGACATTCAGGCCGACACCGGTCTGCCCGCCGTCACCGTGGTGTACACCATCCTGCACGCCGGCGGCAAGTTCGGCGGCGAAAATTCCGGCTACAAGGTGGCCGGCGGTCTGCACGGCGTGGGCGCTTCGGTGGTCAACGCCTGCTCCGAGTGGCTCACTGTCAATGTGCGCCGCGATGGCAAGGAGTACGAGCAGACCTTCCGGCGCGGCGACCCGGACGGCGACCTCAAGTGCATCGGCACGGTAGCCGAGGGCGTCACCGGCACCCGGGTCACCTTCAAACCCGACCCGGAGATGTTCAAGGACACCACCGTCTACGACTTCGACACGCTGGAAAAGCGCCTGCGGGAGGAAAGCTTCCTGAACGCCGGTGTCAAGATCACCCTGACCGATGAGCGTCAGCTGTACACCCCCGTGCTGGAGGATGGGCAGGAGGGCGACCCCTGCTACCGCTCCGAGGTCATGTGCTACGAGGGCGGCATCAAGAGCTTTGTCACCTATCTGGGCGAAAAGCGCAAGCTGGAAGTGCTGCACCCCAACGTCATCTACCTCAAGGGACAGACCGACCGCGGCGTGGCAGAGATCGCCTTGCAGTACAATTCCAGCTACAACGAGCTGCTGCTGAGCTTTGCCAACAACGTCAACACCCCGGACGGCGGCACCCATGAAGAGGGCTTCAAGGCCAGCCTGACCCGCGTGTTCAACGATTACGGCCGCAGCCACGGCCTGCTGAAGGACAAGGACGAGAACCTGTCCGGCGCAGACGTGCGCGAGGGTCTGATCTGCGTCATCTCGGTCAAGCTGCAGGAGGCCGAATTTGAAGGCCAGACCAAGGCAAAGCTGGGCAATACCGAGATCCGTACCCTCGTTTCCAACATGGTCTACTCCAAGCTGATGGAGTTCTTTGAGGAGAACCCCGGCGTGGCAAAGGCTATTTTTGAAAAGGCTACGCAGGCCGCCCGCGCCCGCGCCGCCGCCAAAAAGGCCCGCGAACTGGTGCGCCGCAAGAGCGCCCTCGAGACCAGCCGGATGCCCGGCAAGCTGGCCGACTGCCGCGAAAAAGACCCCAGCCGCACCGAGATTTTCATCGTCGAGGGCGACTCTGCAGGCGGCTCTGCCAAGATGGGACGCGACTCTGCCATTCAGGCCATCCTGCCGCTGTGGGGCAAGATGCTGAACGTGGAAAAGGCCCGCGCCGATAAAATTTACGGCAACGACAAGCTGATGCCGGTGGTGCTGGCGCTGGGCTGCGGCATCGGGGACGAGTTCGATATCTCCAAGCTGCGGTACGACAAGGTGTTCATCATGGCTGATGCGGACGTGGACGGCTCCCACATCTGCACCCTGATGCTGACCTTCTTCTTCCGCTATATGCGCCCCCTCATCGAGCAGGGTCATGTGTATGTGGCACAGCCGCCCCTGTTCAAGGTGCAGAAGGGCAACACCATCAAGTACGCCTACAACGATGCGGAAATGGCCGTCCTCTCGCAGGAGATGCCCGGCGCAAAGGTGAACCGCTATAAGGGCCTTGGTGAGATGAACCCCGAGCAGCTGTGGGAGACCACCATGAACCCGGACAACCGGGTCATCGTGCAGATCACCATCGAGGATGCCGAAAAGGCTGACGAAGCCTTTACCATCCTGATGGGCGATCAGGTGGAGCCCCGCCGCCGCTTTATCGAGACCAACGCCCAGTACGCAAAGCTGGACGTGTAAGACACGGAGGAACAAATGGAAGAAGATTATGTGATGATACCGGGCAGCGGAACCAAAAAGATCATCCGCGATGTCAAAAAGGAGATCGAAACGGCCTTCCTGGATTATTCCATGTCGGTCATCGTGTCCCGTGCCCTGCCCGATGTGCGGGACGGCTTGAAACCCGTCCACCGCCGCATTCTGTACACCATGCACGAGCGCGGCAACGACCCCAGCCACGCATACCGCAAATCTGCCGATACCGTCGGTGCGGTGCTGGGCTCTTACCACCCCCACGGCGATGCATCGGTCTACGATGCCATGGTACGTCTGGCACAGGACTTCTCGCTGCGCTATCCGCTGGTGGATGGTCAGGGTAACTTTGGTTCTGTGGACGGCGACCCCCCGGCTGCTTACCGTTACACCGAGGCCCGCATGAGCCGCATGGCGGTGGAGATGCTGACCGATATCGAGAAGGACACCATCGACTGGGACCCCAACTTTGACGAGACCAAAAAGGAGCCCAGCGTGCTGCCCTGCCGCTTCCCGAACCTGCTGGTCAACGGCAGTCAGGGTATCGCGGTCGGTATGGCTACCAACATCCCGCCCCACAACCTGAGCGAGGTCATTGACGGCTGCATCGCCTATATCGACGACCCGGATATCGACCTGCCCGGCCTGATGGAGCACATCAAGGGCCCGGACTTCCCCACTGCCGGCATCATTATGGGACGCAGCGGCATCCGCGCCGCCTACGCCACCGGACGCGGCAAGATCACCCTGCGCGGCCGCGCCACCATTGAGGAGACCAAGAACGGCCGCACCCAGATCGTGATCACCGAGATCCCCTATATGGTCAACAAGGCGCGTCTCATCGAGCACATGGCAGACCTTGTCAAGGAAAAGCGCATTGAGGGCATCACCGGCCTGAACGATGAGACCAACCGCAAGGGTATGCGCATCGTGGTGGATATCCGCAAGGACGCCAATGCACAGGTCATCCTGAACCAGCTGTACCAGTACACTCAGCTGCAGGATACCGTGGGCGTTATTATGCTGGCCATCGACCACAAGGTGCCCAAGGTGCTCACCCTGAAGCAGATGCTGCAGAAGTATGTGGAATTTCAGGACGAGGTGGTGCGCCGCCGCACCCAGTACGACCTGAAAAAGGCCAAGGAGCGCGCCCACATTCTGGAAGGTCTGAAGAAGGCCACCGATATCGTGGACGAGCTGATCGCCACCATCCGCGCCTGCAAGGGCGGCATGGCAGAAGCCAAAGCTGCCATCATGGAGCAGTTCGGCTTTGACGACCCGCAGGCAGACGCCATCGTTAAATTGCAGCTGGGCCGTCTGGCTGGTCTGGAGATCCTGAAGATCGAGGAAGAACTGGCCGGCCTGCGCGCCAAGATCGAGGACTGGGAAGCCATTCTGGCCGATGACGCCCGGGTGCTTGCCATCGTCAAGGACGAGCTGCTGGAAATGAAGAAGCGCTTCGGCGACGAGCGCCGCACCGAGATCCAGTCTGTGACCGGTGAGGTGGATATCGAGGATCTGATCGCCGAGGAGCAGTGCGTTTACACCCTGACCGAGGCCGGTTATATCAAGCGTCAGCTCAAGGCCACCTATCAGGCACAGCGCCGCGGCGGACGCGGCATCTCCGGCATGACCCGCAAGGAAGAGGACATCGTGCAGGAGATGTTCGTAGGCTCTACCCACGACTATGTGCTCTTTGTCACCGACCGGGGCCGCCTGTTCCGCATCAAGGGCTACACCATCGCCGAGGGCAGCCGCACCAGCAAGGGTATGAACATCGTCAACCTGCTGCAGCTGGCGGAGGGCGAAAAGGTCACCAACATGATCTGCCAGAGCAAGGATGCTGAGCAGTCGGGCGGCTATGTGACCATGGTCACCAAGCAGGGTCTGATCAAGCGCACCCCGCTGGAACAGTACGCCAACATCCGCAAGAGCGGCCTGATCGGCATTGCCCTGAATGAGGGCGACGCCTTGGCTTGGACCCGCCTGACCTCCGGCCATGATATGCTCATCGTTGCCACCCGCAACGGTCAGGCCATCCGCTTCAACGAGGAAAACGCCCGCCCGATGGGTCGTAACGACCACGGCGTGCGCGCCATCCGTCTGGCAGAGGGCGATGAAGTTATCGGCGTGTGCATCTGCCGCGAGGGCGGCACGGTGCTGACCGTGACCGAGAACGGCAAGGGACGCCGCTCCGATATCGACACCTACCGCATCACCGCCCGCGGCGGCAAGGGCATCCGCAACTACGATGTGAGCCGCGACAAGGTTGCCGCCGTGAAGATCGTGGACGATGTGGACGATGTGCTGCTGAGCAGTCAGGAGGGCATCATCATCCGTCTGCACGCCAACGAGATCCCGCTGCAGAGCCGCTACGGCTCCGGCGTGCGGGTAATGCGTCTGGGCGAGAACGACAAGGTGATGGTGCTGGCACGCACCGACCACGACGACGAAGCACAGACCGAGAAGATCGACGCTTCTGAGGCCGATGCCGAGCCCACCGCCGAGCAGCTTGCCGAGATGGAAGCTGCCGATGCAGCCGCCGCCACCGAAGCCCCGGAGGCAGACCCGGAAGAGAAGGAATGATTGAGCTGAGGGGAAACCCCTTCAGTCTTTGCTACGCAAAGCCAGCTCCCCCAAGGGGGCGCCTTTGGGCTATGCCGGAAAGTTTGCCGCCACTGCTGAAGCCGTCCCCTTGGGGAAGGTGGATTGACGCGAAGCGGCAAGACGGAAGGGGTGTCTCCCGCAACTGCCGTTTTCCTCTACGCCCTCTCCTGTGAAAATGGGTTTCAGGAAAGTCCGCAGACTTTCCTGAAACCCGAAATATCAAATGATTTTTCCGCTGAAAATGCCCAAAGCGCACGCGGCGGGCATTCTAAATCGTCTCGCCCGGTGGAAAGCGCATTTTTGGCGCGTTCCTTCCGTCAGGTTTGTCTGGACTTCCCCTTAAAACTGTGATAAGATAAACGAAATCACAATACCCGTGGGGGAGTAGCAGGCGCTTTGCAGAGCGCAGCAAGTCAACATAATGACTGTTTCAGTCTGGCTTGCTTTCATTTGCGAGACTCATGTGTTTTGGTGCGTGTTTGCTGCGCCCGTGCACATGGAGTGGATCTCAAAAAATCACCCGGTCCCGGACGTACAATGCGCCCGGGGCCGGGTTTTGTTTTGGTTTGGAATACGGTCAACAAACAGGAGGCAGACAGAATGGAATGGAGTTTTGTGTTTTTTCTCAACAGCGTTTTGCTGGGCGTGGGGCTTGCGATGGATGCGTTTTCGGTGTCCATGGCAAACGGCCTGCACGACCCTAAAATGAACAAGGGCACGATGTGCAAAATCGCGGGCACTTTTGGCATTTTTCAGGCCGCAATGCCTATGATCGGCTGGGTGTGCGTGCATACCATCGTGGAGCTGTTTTCGTCCTTTGAGACCCTGATCCCGTGGATCGCGCTGGCGCTGCTGAGCTACATCGGCGGCAAGATGCTGATGGACGGTATCCACGGCGAGGAAGCCGAAGAAGCGGCAGAGCTCAGCGCCGGGGCGCTGTTCATGCAGGGCGTTGCCACCAGCATTGATGCTCTCTCGGTGGGCTTTACCATCTCGGAATACGGCTGGCTGATGGCGCTCACCGCTGCCATCATCATTGCGGTGGTCACCTTCTTTATCTGCATGGCGGGTCTGCGCATCGGCAAAAAGTTCGGTACACAGCTTTCCGGCAAGGCCAATATTCTGGGCGGTGTCATCCTTATCGGCATCGGACTGGAAATTTTCATCACCGGGGTGTTCTGAATATAAAAAGCCCGGAGCGTCTGCGGACACTCCGGGCTTTTGCCTGTGATGGATACCCCTTTATAATTACTTCCGTGAAAAAGCGAAATGGGAAAATCCGCGTTTGCGCAGCAATGAAAGCCCCAGTGGGGCTTTTAAGCGGCAGAGCGGTCTGCGCAGCAGATGGAGGGACTTTGTCCCGACAAGCTCCGCAGATTTTCCCATTTCGCAAATAAAAATAATTTTTCCGCTGAAGATGCCCAAAGCAGCGCGGAGGGCATTCTAAATCGTTTTTGTTCCCCGTGGAACAATTTGACTTATTTCACGTTTTCCGGCTCAAAAAAGTCGGCGTATTCCTTGGTCAGCTTGCTGCCAAGGCGGCGGATGCCGCCGTACAGGTGCCGCTCCACCAGCGGCTCAAAGGCGGCAAGGTCGCACCGCTCGATGGCGTTCAGCAGGTTGCGGTGGTCGGCGATCACCTCGTCCAGCCCGCCGGTGGTCATGGTGTCCAGCATACGGAACCGGCTGTAATCGGCGTGGGCATTCTGTAAGGTGCTCCACAGGTACATCTTGTCCATGGCGGCAAACCATGTTTCGTGCAGGCGGCAGTCCATCTCGTACAGCTTGTTGAAGTCCGGGTTCTCGGCGCGGGCAAGCGCCTCGTAGGCGTCCACCCGCGCACGGATCTGCGCCCGCTGCGCCGGGGTGGCGTTGGGGGCAAAATCTCGCAAAATGCGCCCCTCCACGGCGGTGCGCTCGTAGATCAGTTCGTCCACGATGCGCCGGTTCAGCCGGGTAACGGTGGTGCCCTTGTAGGGCACGATGCGCACCAGCCCGTTTTCCTGCAATTTTTGCAGCACTACCCGGATCAGGGAGCGCGGCGCACCGAACCGGGCGCATAGCGGGTTCTCGCTCAGCGAAGAGCCGGGACGGATGGTCAGGTCGATGATCTCCCGCTCCAGCACGGCGTAAATTTCGGCATCAGTCTTGTATTGCTGTTCCATATCACTCACCTAATTCCAAAAACTCCTTCCACGGTGCGGCGGCAGGCAGGGGCAGAGAAAAGGCCATGGGCTTGCCGGTGTCCGGGTGCACAAAGCGCAGGCCGCAGCTTTGCAGGGCAATGCTGCCCTTCTGGCGGCTGCCGTATTTGCCGTCGCCGTACAGCGGGTGCCTGCGGCTGGCAAACTGCACCCGGATCTGATGGGTGCGCCCGGTCACCGGCACGCAGGCTGCAAGGCTAAGGCCGTTTTCTTCCTTTATAATAGTATACTCGGTGCGGCTGGGCTTGCCCTCGGGGGTAACGCAGCGCCCGATGATGCTATCGTCCCGGCGGCCGATGGGTGCATCGATCGCTCCTTCCCCCAGCGGCAGCGCGCCCTGTGCGATGGCATAATACAGCTTTGTCACCCTGCCTGCCAACAGCGGCGCGGCGTAGGCGTTTTTGGCCGCCAGTACAAGGCCGCTGGTGTCCTTATCGATGCGGTTCACTGGGCGGAAAACCGGGCTGTGGCCGTGGGCAGCCGCCCACGCCGCATAACCGTTGGCCAATGTGCCCCCGGGGTAGTTCAGGGTGGGGTGAACCGCCAGCTGCGGCGGCTTTTCCAGCACCACCGCAAAGGCATCCTCGTACACCACCTTGACCGGGATCTCCGGCTGCGGGGTCACGCCATCCCCCTCCGGCGGCAGGGCAAAGGAGAGCATCTGCCCGGGGTAGATGCGCCGGTTTGCCAGCACAGGCACGCCGTCCGCAAAAAAGCCGCCGCCCCGGAACTTGACCGCCCGGGCAAGATCCGAAGAGACGGCACACTGGCGCAGAAAGCTGCGCACCAGCACCCCATCGTGGGTGGTGGCCGTATCCGGCACGGCAAAATACAGCTGCATGGCCTGCCCTCCCCCTGCAAAAATCACAAAAACACAAATGATATTATAACAAAAATCCGTTTCACTTGCAAATCTTACTTTTTTATGGTATCATGAGGAACGGAAAACGAGTGGAACATACGGCGGCGGGGCGGCTTTGACCGCTCTGAGGAAAGTCCGGGCCTCACAGAGCACGGTAACTGCTAACGGCAGCCGAGGGTGACCTTAGGGAAAGTGCAACAGAAAACAAACCGCCGCAGCAATGCGGTAAGGATGAAACGGCGAGGTAAGAGCTCACCAGCGCATGGGTGACCATGCGGCTTTGTAAACCCTACCGGAAGCAACGCCTATATGGGACGTACAGCGCTGCTCGCGTGTCCCGAAGGCGGCACGAGCCTGTCAGCAATGGCAGGCCTAGACAGATCGTCGTTTAATACAGAACCCGGCTTACGGTCTATCTCGTTTTCCCTTTTGTGCTTTTGCGCTGTCTGCTGTTGCAGGCAGCTTTTTTGTTGCAGCAACGTAAAAAGAGGCCACCGCACAGGATTTGTGCAGTGACCTCTTTGTTGCATGCAAGACTATTGAAAATGCCCGCCGCGTGCGCTTTGGGCATTTTCAGCGGAATAATTATTTTAACTTGCAACCCGGGAAAATCTGCGGATTTTCCCGGGTTGCCTTTTCACGGAACGGGGTTGCTCAGTTCCCGCTTGCGCCCAGGATGGCGTCCAGCACGGTGGAGGCGGCGCTGTACAGCGAGCCTGCGGCCTGCTCCACCTGCTCCTGCGTGGGCAGGCTGACGGCGGGCGTCTCGGTGCTGCCGCCCTCGGCGGGAGCAGTCGTTTCCGGCTGGGGCGTCTCGGTGGCAGCGGGCTGCTCGGCGGGCGTCTCCGCGGGCTGCTCGGTGGGCTGCTCTGCCGGTTGTTCGGCGGGCTGCTCCGGCACGCTTTCCGCCGGTACTTCCACGATCACGCTGTCGGCGGGCGTCTCGGGCACAGAGACAGCGGCATCGGGGTCAGTGGTGGGGGTGTACACGTCCGTCTTCTCCGGGGTCTGGGTGGTGGAACTTACCGTGCCTTCGCCGCCCATCACCGCCGCGATCATCTCTTTGGCCTTTGCCACAGAGGCTTCGTCCGGCTTCATAACATAGAGCTTCTGCCCCTTGGCAGAGTAGCACTTGGTGCTGCTGCCGGAGGTGCCAGTAACGGTGTAGCGTTCAATATTCCACTCTGCAAAATCGCTCAGCTGCATGCGCACCAGCGCGCTGATCTGGTTGGTAGAAAGGCTGGTGACAAAGCTGTCGGCAACGGCGTCCAGAATTTTGGTAAAGCCCATCAGCAGCGCCGGGGACTTGATCTTGTTCAGCATGGCATCGATCACCTTCATCTGGTTGATGCCGCGCTGCACATCGCCGGTCTTAAAGGCATGGCGCTCGCGGGCAAAAGCCAGCGCAGCCTTGCCATCCAGATGATTCCAGCCCTCTACAAAGGTAGTGGGGTCGTAGTAGCCGGGACTGCCCACCGAGGTGAACGCCTGATCGGAGTACACATCCACGCCGCCCAGCGCATCAACGATGTTGATAAAACCTGCAAAATTGATGCGGATGTAGTGTTGCACGTCCACACCGTACAGGTTGCCGAGGGTGTCCATGCTGGTCTGCACACCGTAAAGCCCGGCGTGGGTCAGCTTATCCTTGCTGTTTGTTCCGGCAAGGTCCACATAATAATCGCGCGGGGTGTTGATCAGCACCACCTGCTTGGTAACGGGGTTCACTGCGGCAATGATATTCACATCACTGCGCGCTTTTTCGGTCAGATCGCCGCGGGTGTCCACGCCGCTCAGGTACAGCACAAAAGGCTCTTTGGTGATCTTATTGGCCTCGGCGTTGCTCAAAAAACCGTTGGTCATATTGCCCAGCGCGTCGAGGCCCTGCTGCGCCCACACGCAGCCCACCGCCATGGCGGCGCACAGCACCACCGAGAACACCCGGGACACTGTGCCTGCAGTTTTGTACTCCTGACAGCGCTTGACCAGCAGCCACAGCAGCACCAGCAGCGCCGCCAGCACCACCAGATACAGCACCGGCAGCATCTGGGTGCGCCACAGCTGCACCAGCGCCAGAACGCTTAAAATTGCCTGTACGATCAGCAAGATCTTCCCTCGTTTCGGGGGCTGGTACGCCCCATTTGCCCCGGGCACAGTGCTGCGGGGGGTGTTTTGCTGCGGGCGGCGGGGCGGCGGCGCAGCCTGCTCCGGCGGAAGCTCCGAGAAAAACGCGGCGCTGTCCACCACTACAGTAGCGTCCTGCTGCTCAGCCTTGTGCAAAAGACGATGCAAGGAACGACCGTCCTCCTTGCGGGAATGCTCATTTTCGTCCAACATGAGAATACTCCTTTTTTCAGCCCACCGGAACGATGGTCAGCACGGCGCGGGCAGGCAGACAGGTGGCGGTCTGATCCTCCGCCGACAGCCAGCCAAAGCCCTCGCAGATGTGATCCGGGCAGGGCGATTCAATAAACCGCGCTCTGCCGTTCTTTACCTCTATATGCACCGTATAATAACCGGTGTCCACACTGTAAGTCTCGTCCTTTTCCAGCGGAATGTCCAGCACGGCGTTCGCGTCGCCGTAGATCAGCTGGGCAGTCAGTTTTCCGCCGGTGGCGTTGTGGCTGCGCACGGCCAGCAGCACCGCTGCGATGGCCAGCACTACCACTGCAAACAGGATATTGGTCAAAAGCTTTTTGTTCTTCATGGCTTACTGCTCCCCGGGCTTGAGCTGCTCCAGCTCCGCCAGCCAGAGGGTGGCACAGGCATCGCTGGGCATCCGCCAGTCGCCCCGGGGCGAAAGGGTCACGCTGCCCACCTTGGGGCCGTCCGGCAGGCAGCTGCGCTTGAACTGCTGAGCAAAAAAGCGCCAGTAAAAGTTGCGCAGCCACTTGTACAGCACGGCATCCGTGTACTCTGCCCTGCCTGCAAAGGCCACCTTTGCCAGCCGGTAGATTTTTGCCGGGCCAAAACCGCAGCGCAGCACATAATACAGGTAAAAATCGTGCAGCTCGTAGGGGCCCACCAAGTCCTCGGTGATCTGTGCAATCTCGCCGTCCTTGGCGGGCAGCAGCTCCGGCGACACCGGGGTGGCCAGAATATCCAGCAGCACATCGTGCAAAGCAGCGGTGGCAGCAGTCTCAGCTTCGTACTGCACCAGATAGCGCACCAGCGTTTTGGGCACACCGGCATTCACGCCGTACATGCTCATGTGGTCGCCGTTGTAGGTGGCCCAGCCCAGCGCCA
>OGJM01000499.1_pt1 | contig 19494 bp, 17 predicted proteins | sample 1572281 | NCBI WGS metagenome assembly OGJM01 (sample SAMEA2582147, study PRJEB24529) | metagenome | reverse complement strand
CCGATCGCGAGTTTCGTAACGATCTCTACTATCGACTGAACGTCTTCCCGATCCATCTGCCGCCGCTGCGCGAGCGCCCGGAAGATATTCCGCTGCTGGTGAAAGCCTTCACCTTCAAAATTGCCCGCCGGATGGGGCGCAATATCGACAGCATTCCCGCCGAAGCCCTGCGTACGCTGAGCAACATGGAATGGCCGGGTAACGTGCGCGAGCTGGAAAACGTCGTAGAACGCGCGGTTCTGCTCACCCGGGGCAACGTGCTGCAACTGTCCTTGCCGGATGTAATCGCTATGGCGCCGTCTACGCCGCCGGTGGCGACCGAAGTCGCGCAGGATGGCGAAGATGAATACCAGCTGATAATGCGCGTTCTGAAAGAAACCAATGGCGTTGTCGCCGGTCCTAAAGGCGCGGCACAAAGACTGGGGTTGAAACGCACAACGTTACTCTCGCGCATGAAGCGCCTGGGCATTGATAAGGACGCACTGGTTTAACGGATTATTGCCCGATAGCGCTACGCTTATCGGGCCTACGCCACTGGTGCGTTTGTCTTTGTCGGCCGGATAAGGCGCAGCCGCCACCCGGCATAGAATAGCTAAATCACTTCTTCCGCTGGTATTTCTCGGGTAACTCCGGCACCGGACGTTTGTCATCAATCAGATGACGCACGGTCAGGATCGGATGACGCCAGAGCATTCTGGGTCCAGCCCAACGCATAATTTGCTTCATCTCTTCGCGTTTAGCGGGCTGGTAACAGTGCACCGGACACTGTTTGCAGGCCGGTTTTTCCTCACCAAATATGCACTTATCCAGGCGCTTTTGCGCATAGGCAAACAACGCATCGTAATGCCCCGGTTCATCTGAAGCCTGCGGACACTGGCTCTCATACAGCGAGATCATTCTCTGGATCGTCATTTTCTCACGTGCAATACGTTTGCCGGACATGATGCCTCCACAATTAAGTTGCATAAATAATACACCTTAACTAAGCGCAGGACTATTACCTGGCGGTGATACATTCCTTAGCACCCTACGCAAATAAGAATTATTTTCATTTGTTTATGCCGTGTGCTATATAACATAGCAAAGGCTATATTCGATGATAAATTAACCACTTTGTTGTGAGGGATACTATGCCGCATCTGCCCCATCTGAAGTCATTTCTCCTTGCCAGCGTGTTAACGGCGCTTACGCTGTCACCTGCCTGGGCGAAAGAAAAGTTCAAAGTGATAACCACCTTTACGGTGATTGCCGATATGGCAAGCAACGTGGCAGGTGACGCGGCGGACGTCAGTTCCATCACCAAACCCGGGGCAGAAATTCACGAATATCAACCCACACCGGGAGATATTAAACGGGCGCAAGGCGCACAGCTTATTCTCTCCAACGGCCTTAACCTCGAACTATGGTTTGCCCGCTTCTACCAAAATTTGTCCGGCGTACCGGAGGTCATGGTCTCAAATGGCGTGCAGCCAATGGGTATCAGCGAAGGGCCATACAACGGCAAACCGAATCCGCATGCCTGGATGTCAGCGGAGAACGCGCTTATCTACGTGGATAACATTCGCGATGCGCTGATGAAATACGATCCCGACCATGCCGCAACCTACCAGAAAAATGCGGAGAATTATAAAGCGAAAATCCAGCAGACTCTGGCGCCACTGCATGCAGAACTGGCGAAGCTCCCTGCTGATAAACGCTGGCTGGTCACCAGCGAAGGCGCATTCTCTTACCTCGCGCGTGATAACGGCCTGAAAGAGCTGTATCTATGGCCGATCAATGCCGATCAGCAAGGCACGCCCAAGCAGGTACGCAAAGTGATCGATGCGATCAGAAAACATCAAATCCCTACCGTATTTAGCGAAAGCACCGTGTCCGACAAACCTGCGCGTCAGGTCGCCCGCGAGTCTGGCGCGTACTACGGCGGCGTGCTGTATGTCGATTCGCTCAGCGCTGCCGATGGTCCGGTACCGACCTATCTGGATTTACTGCGCGTGACGACAGAAACCATCGTCAGCGGCATCAACGACGGGTTAAGGAGCCAAAAATGAGTCAATCTGCGATTACCGTGAATCAGGTTACGGTGACGTATCGCAACGGCCACACCGCGCTGCGGGATGCCACTTTTCAGGTTCCGGGCGGCTCAATTGCCGCTCTGGTCGGCGTAAACGGTTCGGGAAAATCAACGCTTTTTAAAGCGCTGATGGGTTTTGTCCGGTTGGCGAAAGGGGAAATATCTATTCTGCAACAACCGGTTAATAAGGCGCTCAAACAGAATCTTATCGCCTATGTCCCCCAGTCAGAAGAGGTGGACTGGTCGTTTCCGGTACTGGTGGAAGATGTAGTGATGATGGGCCGCTTTGGCCATATGGGTTGGCTGCGTCGACCAAAACAGATCGACCACGACTGCGTGGATGCGGCGCTGGCGCGGGTAGATATGCTGGACTATCGCCATCGCCAGATAGGTGAACTATCCGGCGGGCAGAAAAAACGCGTTTTTCTGGCAAGAGCCATCGCACAGGACGGGCAGGTTATTTTACTGGATGAACCCTTCACCGGCGTGGATGTGAAAACCGAGGCCCGGATCATCGATCTGCTGCGTGAACTGCGTGATGAAGGCCGGACCATGCTGGTCTCTACCCATAATCTGGGATCCGTCACCGAATTTTGCGATTACACGGTGATGATTAAGGGCACGGTGCTGGCAAGTGGGCCAACCGAAACCACCTTTACCCACGAGAATCTCGAGCTGGCATTCAGCGGCGTTCTGCGTCACGTCGCGCTGAGCGGCGGTGAACAACACGTGATTACCGATGATGAACGTCCGTTTATTTCGCGACGCGCGGCAAGCGAGGGGGAGCCATCATGAACTGGCTGACGGAGCCGTTTGGCTACCAGTACATGCTCAACGCCATGTGGGTTTCGGCGATGGTCGGCGGCCTGTGCGCATTTCTCTCCTGCTATCTGATGCTCAAAGGCTGGTCGCTGATTGGCGATGCGCTGTCGCACTCGATCGTTCCAGGCGTAGCCGGAGCCTATATGTTAGGGCTTCCCTTTGCGCTGGGCGCATTTCTTTCCGGTGGACTGGCGGCGGGCAGCATGCTGTTTCTCAATCAGCGTTCACGCCTGAAGGAAGATGCCATTATCGGGCTGATTTTTTCGTCCTTTTTCGGTATCGGGCTGTTTATGGTGTCGCTTAATCCGATGTCGGTGAACATCCAGACCATTATTCTGGGTAACATCCTGGCGATTGCGCCGGAAGATATTCTGCAACTGGCGATCATCGGCGTGGTTTCGCTGACCATTCTGTTTTTGAAGTGGAAAGATCTGATGGTGGTCTTTTTTGATGAAAACCACGCGCGGTCTATCGGGCTGAATCCGGGTCGGCTGAAGCTGTTGTTTTTTACGCTGCTCTCCGTTTCCACGATCGCCGCACTGCAAACCGTCGGCGCTTTTCTGGTGATTTGCCTGGTGGTTACGCCCGGTGCGACGGCCTGGCTGCTGACCGATCGTTTTCCTCGCCTGCTCACCATCGCCGTGGCGCTCGGCAGCCTGACCAGCTTTTTCGGCGCCTGGCTAAGCTACTGGCTGGACGGTGCAACCGGCGGAATTATCGTCGTTCTGCAAACGCTGCTGTTCCTGCTGGCATTTGTCTTCGCACCAAAACACGGTCTGCTGGCAAATCGCCGCCGCGCCCGTCTGGTGAACAAGGAGCAAGTATGATCTTAACAACGCTGCTGGAACCTTTTCAGTTTAGCTTTATGGTTAATGCGCTGGTCATCTCTACCATCGTCGCAGTGCCCTGCGCGCTGCTGTCGGTATTTTTAGTACTCAAAGGCTGGGCGCTGATGGGCGATGCCATGAGTCATGCGGTATTCCCAGGGATTGTACTGGCGTGGATTGTGGGCATCCCGCTGGCAATTGGCGCGTTTATCGCCGGTCTGTTCTGCGCGGTGGCGACCGGATACCTCGACGATAACAGCCGCATCAAGCGCGACACCATCATGGGTATTGTTTTCTCCGGGATGTTTGGTGCGGGTCTGGTGCTGTACGTCTCTATCCAGTCAGAAGTCCATCTCGATCATATTCTGTTCGGCGACATGCTGGGCGTATCGTTAAGCGATATCATGCAAACCGCGGTTATTACTCTGGGGATCGCGCTTATCATCGGACTTAAATGGAAAGATTTGCTACTGCATGCGTTCGACCCACATCAGGCAAAGGCCAGTGGGCTTAACACCGCACTGCTGCATTACGGCCTGTTGTGCATGATCGCCCTGACGATTGTCGCCACGCTAAAATCAGTAGGGATTATTTTGTCAATTTCATTACTGATTGCACCTGGCGCCATCGCGATTTTAATGACGCGGAAATTTTCCCACGCCTTATGGCTGGCGGTGGCGATGTCGGTCATTACCTCATTTATGGGCGTGTACCTGTCATTTTTCATCGACAGCGCACCGGCTCCCACCATAGTCGTACTATTTTCTCTGCTGTTTGTGATTACCTTTATTTATGCAACCCTGCGCGATAGGCGTTTAGAGAATCAGCTTCAGCTGCAGGATCCGTAAATTATGGGTCAGCTAATGTTCTTGATATTAATATAGCCTCCGCCAGGAGGTTATATTATCGGCAGATTACAGCATCGTGATGATACGTTTAAATAAATGGATTATAGATTACTCTAACGTGAACAACGGTTGTGGCTTGCCAATGTGGTATCCCTGTAACCACCCGACATTCATGTGTTCCAGGTGCATCTGGATTTCGGCACTTTCAACAAACTCGGCGACAACCTGCATACCTTTCATTGCCGCAACCCGGCAGAAAGATTCGATGATATAGCGACTAACCTCACATTTTATAACCCCACGAACGAAAGACCCATCAATCTTCAAAATATCTGCTTCAATGTTCATCAGGCGTTCATAGCTTGCAAACCCGGCACCGAAGTCATCAATCGCGATCCGACATCCCAATTGACGTAGTAAGCGTAGTGTATCTGCCGTGTGTTCTTTATCTGACAGGGTATCAGCCTCGGTTATCTCAAAAATAATCCGTTGCGGTATCACCACATATTCCTGCAACAACGCAGTTATCTTTGCAACGATACCTGAACGACATAGCGTCACTGGCGCCAGGTTAATGGAAAAACAACTCAGCGGATGGTAGCGCATGTACTTCAGGGTGTTCTCAATAACCCAAAGATCGATATCGGGTGCTAACCCTGTGTCGCGTGCAACCGACAGAAAATTGTCAGGGGAAAGAAATTCCCCGTGCTCATTGAGCATGCGGATCAGTATCTCATGATAGGATTCATCACCACGAGTACTGACGATAGGCTGGGCCAGCAGGACAAAGGTATTGTGATCCAACGCGTTTTGCAGTGCAGCGCGAACATCCGTTGTATCGGTAGTAGGGTTGCCAAACAGTCGGCTATGCTGTGCCTCAAGGTTTTCCGGCCTGCCGTTGGTCATTGGCGATATGACTTTTGTTATTATTGGAGGGAACATCATATTCATATCAAATTAATAAATAAATACTAATTTATAGATAAAAATGGACATTCCGCGTAGCTGGCATCAGCGGTGAAGAAAAAGACAAAAACCAACATACTGATAATTAACAAAAATCACAAACCCAGTTTTTGCATTATCATTCCAGCTGAGTGCAAAAAACACGTCAGATGCTTTTAATGTTAACTTTAACATACAAAAAAAGAGAGTTTCCCTCGCTTCATAATTATTTTTCCGTCACTCACTAACTCCTGCAATACTTTGTGGATAGCACTGCGTGAGATATGATTTCGAGCGAGAATGAATGTATACACAGATGTGTTTTCACGCATCTCAAGCTCCATCGACCAAATATACTTCAGGTGTTCAATAATCAATTCACGGATAGTGCGATGCGATTGCAATTTTTCTCGCTGAAAATAGCGTTGCAGATGTAGCGTTAAAATATCAAATGCATGTTTCCAAAGATTCTTTGCAGTGAACAAAAGTTCGGCATTGGGTGCACTCATTGCCCACATTTCACAATCGGTATCACAACGTAAATAGTGTCCGGCAACTTCCGTACGCATTTGTGGCAAGCCGAGGATGGCCGGTGCAGATATACTTACCATCACTAAATCATTTTCCACACGATGAACAGAGACGGCCCCTTTCTCCAGAAACAAGATATTTCCATCACTCTTCAGATCAATACGCTGGCGTTTTTTGCGTAAGGACAGCCAGGCATTATCTGACTTTTTCATTTCATCACCAACAAGCACTACAGCATTTTCAATATCTTTCTGGAACATGGGACTCTCTACCGCAAATTATGGTTTTGTCAAAACGAGGGTGGAATTTTACTCAACACGAAAAATAAATGTCAGCTCACCAACAAGCTGACATTTATTCCCATCTACATCTACCACCGGCATTCCCTGGTGCCGTTGACGCGTTCAGACTCATGCTGTTTTCGCGTGGTGGCGCCAGGCAGTATATGACGCTGTCCATAAAGAATTAATGGCAATCATCTTTGTCGTTGTTATTTCATCTTTCTGTTCTTTTCAATGTAGCCAAAAAGATACAATACATTGATTTATATATAGTTTATTTTCATTAAAAAGTTATCATTGTTGTTATATTATGATACGAAATTGAAACACTTCGCGGTTCTCGCTGCAGGGTCGGGTCCATACTGGTGGTCTTTATGGACTAAGTGGTATCATGACTCGCCAACCGCCTGGCGCACCAGCAAGAGTAGAAACATCATGTCTGAGACTGGCAATGTCAGTTATCTGATTGAAAAAATAATAATATTTACGCCAGCTACACAATCTCTGGCGCGGATAGATCAACCCAATCAGCGGATAAAACTCAAACACTCGGCGTCATTATGTCTTTTATTACTTATTCAACATCGCGGGCAAGTGGTTTCCCAAAACGAACTACTGGAATTCGGCTGGGGTAAAAATCACCGCCAGGTGAGCTTCAACGCCTTTTATCAAAGCATTCTCTCTTTGCGCAAAAGTTTGCTGCAGCTGGAACTGGAGCAACCGCTTATCACCACGATCCCCCGCAAAGGGCTGATCATCCAGGAAGAATTCAATATTCAGGTGATTGAAACTCCGGAGGAGAGCGTATCTTTTACAGCAGAACCTTTAGTGCCGGATGTCGCCATAGAAGAACTGTCAGATGACACAGCGCGCCAACCTTTGATAACCACTGCTGAAATGGTCATACTTGCCATTACCCTGATAATTTGTGTGCTTATAATGTATCCGTGGCAAACCAGTGATAACTATTTCTCCGGCTATATCACCGCAGACAAAGCCCCCACTGACTGTCAGTATTATTTTAATAATGATGCCAGTAATTTCTCCCGACATACGGCATTTATCAACAAAAATCCTGGGCTGTGTCAGAGCCATAAATTTATCTATATCACCACCTACCCTGAATCCAAGAAATTATCCGTGCTTGTATGTCGCTCACCGATGAAAAACAGGCAGGAAAACGCCTGTCAGTCGGTTTATTACCCACGGTATGATAGCTAATGAATTTTTATTCCCGAACGCCCCGCATCCAGACAGGTATTATCCTGTTGCTTTGTTTTGCTGCGCTAATTGTTACCGCCGTCTACCGGTACAGTAAAAACAATGGTCAGTTACATAATCTGACCTGTCGGTCTGCCATCGAGATTGTACGCAATACAAGCTCATTCCGAGGGATCATTGATATCAAAACCGGCGGCAGCAAAGGTATTGTGAATATTGATGGCATTATCAAAGATGCCGAAAATAATGAGCAGACCGTGCAACGCATGGTACTTTTTACACAATCCAGCTACGGCTCAAGCCCGGTTTGGATTTCGCAGAAAATCCAAATATCCAATCGCGAAACAGCACCCGCCAGTCTCATTCAGGAACTCCTCCCCGACTTCTTCCTGACCAACCCCAGCGTATCCAACGTCGATTTTTTTGCGCTGAATAGAGAGACGTATTTGATTACCAAAGAGGGGATCCCCTATCTGTACTGCCAGAATTATGCGTTGCCGGAAAATGAATAATCAATAAGCGAAGATTAAATAAGAGCAAAAACGATTTGAAAGAGTCACTTGATACGGACTTCACGAACCACACGCCAATGATGCCTTGGTGTGTTAATGCTGATTAATAAAGATTATTTTCTCTCATAATATAAAAAACCCATTCTAATCTACACTACCATAACTCACTGATTATGCGAACATTGTTACCCTGCTCGTCCAGCGTTATAACTTTCTGGTTTTCCAATAATCTCTTCCCCTCATCAATGCAGGATGTCAGCGACGAAGGACGGGCTGACCTGTGAAAAAACGTATATGCTCGACACCTGTATCTGAGCGTTCATCCTGCACGGGCAGCTGTAATTCGTACTGAAGCGCCTGGAGCAGGCGGTGTTGGCCAGCGATCGGACGTGGTCTCGGCTATCAACTGGGCCGAACGACACGGCGATTGCCGGCATGCTATCGCCGCCGGCGTGTGCTGGTGACCATTAATGTGAGGGAGTTTGAGCGGGTGCCGGGGCTCACGCTGGAAGACTGGGCAAAATAAGCCGTAGTCTCCTGGAGTATCCTCTGAGCATACCCGGTATGGTTTTTGAGCATGTTGGGTATGCTGTCTTTATCGCTACCTGTCCTTATTCACGCAAAGCGCAAACGGCGACTGCAGATTTTCAATCAACCAGCCATTTAACAACGGATTGATCCTGATCTGACGGACTGTGCCTTCCGGAACATAAAAGAAGCTGTGTTTGAATATTTCATCACTGGCGGTGTCCTGTGATTTTTTGACATAGTGCATATTGCTCACTGAAATTTCGCCTGGCCTGTTCACCTCGTAACCGAAATGAATCGTCCTGGAAACCGTTTCATGGTCACCTTCAGAATTGATATATCCGGACAACACAACCTGACCAGAGAATTGTTTATCGAGACGAAAGATGAGGTTCAGTGTGGCAGTAAAATCAGGGTTAAGATGGTTATAACGAATGATCGTGCTGCAGTCGATGTCCATGCCATTCTGTCGCTTAAGCATGTACATATAGAACCCGATGGACGATGCCATGACCAGTAGCAGACTGACAGCTGCACAGAGGCGACTTATCTTAATTGCTTTCATAGCCATTCCAGTAGTTATTAAGGCAGGATATATACTGCTTGTCTTTCGTTGTACATCTGCTGATAAATACCCGGCCTTTACTGCCATAAATATAAGCGTCTGACGCCTGATAAAGAAATACAGCCCCGTCCAGGCAGTCAATATTATTCTGCCGGGCCAGGGTGACAAATACGTCCTTCTTTTTCTCAAGGAATGAAATGGAGTTTTTCTGAATGGTGTACACCGGGCAATTCTGATAGTTAAACAGAAAATGGGTCTGAATATCTTTCAGGGCCGATGTGGTTGTTGCCGGGATCTGACTGCCCGCAATAAAAATGGCGGCACTGGCGGCAAACATAGCTAACAACAGAATGTTAAAGATTATTCTGTGTTTTGCCGAAAATGCAGAATACCGCCGTTTTATTCCGGCTCCGGTACAGTCCGTCGTGGTAACCGACTCATGCACCGGGAATGTATCTGTCATCACCACGACCTCTATATCCTGATTAAACATAAAACCGATTCGTGGCACAGTGGTAATACATTCTGCCTGAATCCCTGTGCTGACAAAGTACTTCCTGATTTCGGAAATATATTTATTAAGGGTGTGGTTTGACGAACGCAGACCATGTAAATCCCAGACATTATCCAGCAGCTCATCCCGGTTAATCACCTGCCCCTGTCTTTCCAGCAGATAGGCTAAAAGTCTGTTCATGGTTGCTGTCAGAATAATGACAGAATCTTCATCCGAGACCGGCCAGATTGTGCCATCATCTGAACGATACCTGGCCAGAGAACTGATTAAATAATCCACATGAACACTCCAATATCCTGAACGTAAGGCGATAAAAAACGCCTGTTCCACCTCATTATCACTACGTCTGACTTTTGCAAAGCATACCATACGCAGCCAGGATATCTTAATTACCAGGTTAATTGATTGTAAATCACTTATATTTTAGCATTTTAATCCGCAAAATAACTTAACGACGATACATGTACTTATTTGCCACTCTTCTCAGTTAAGATTGTTCGCAGAATGAGCAGGTTCTTATCATCTAATAGTCATCAGCATTACTGCCATTCACCATCCGGGATATGAAGAGTTCCCAGGTTAACGGATCCACCATGGTTCAGGAGCAACTCCATGATAAGCACCAACATGCTCAGGAAGGCAGAACGTTTCTTCAGTAAGGCCGGAACACGGATAAGAGAGTCGATCCTGTCAGCAGAACTGGCTGGAGCTGAGTTTGTGCCTTATGTGCAACCGGTTTACAGGGCTTACAAGGTTGCAGGCGGAGAAGTGTTATTGAGGATCCGAAAAGATGGAGTCCTTCACTCTCCGGAGAAATACATCTCTGCAATGGAGTCATGCGAGGTGATTAATGATGTGACATGCTCTTTGCTGTCTGATGTTAAAACCTTTTTCAACGGCTATGAAGGAGCCCTTCCCGATGACTTCTATCTTTCCTTCAATATCTGTGCGAGACAACTGAATTCCCCGGACGTTATTGAAGCAGTGACCGATTTTAATAAAACATTTGCAGGACGCATTGCTGTATTACTTGAAATTGTCGAACGTGGCACGATGCATCTCGATGACTTTGCGCTTGACGCAATGCAACAACTTACCGATGCAGGTGTGCGATTTGCGATTGATGACTTCGGAAACGGAAGTTCGTGTCTTAAATATATTGAGCATTCAGGTTTTTCTACAATTAAGATGGATAAATGCCTTACAGTGGTCAGCAACGGTACATTAATTTATTCCGCGGTAATTGATTCAATCGTAACCCTCTCTGAACGACTGCAAATCCAGCTTGTGGCAGAGGGAGTGGAAAATAAAGAACAATTATCTCTTTTGAAAGATAAAGGTGTGAATGTTTTTCAGGGTTATCTTTTTTCAAAACCCGTCAGCATGCACGAGTTCTGCAAACATATTTAACACCCTTATCCCTGTAAACAGACCGGACATGACTGACTGAGTGGAAAATAAAAATCACGCCCTCAGCTGCAGGGTAATTTAAATACATTTACAGTCGCAAAACATTTAATCCGGAACTGCTTATGGGTCTGAGTTAAAAACGGCTCACAGCCCGTCACGGAAAATATTACAGATATAAACCAGTGCAATTGACTGACCCCTTATCGACTGCACATGAACACCAGGGATATATAAGATATGTCAGCTAACTTTGCAACACCTCCTGAATTTCCGACCTGTGCCGGACCGGAAGGTATTCTGTTTGACTTTAATTACGGCGCGCGTGTTTACCTTCCGGAAGGGAAATGGCATGCCATTTTAATGGATGATGATTCCGGCAATATCCTTTTCAGCTGTGATTCTGACGGCGGGTGGGTCGCCAGTACCAAAAAATATTACATCCGTTTCCGCATTCAGGTATTCCACCAGGGAGAAGCGCATCCGATCCTGGATGAAACACTGGACATGAAGGATAAGCCGGTCGTCATCTTTTTCCCGACCGGAACACTGGGCGATATGCTTGGCTGGTTCCATTACGCCGAGCGATTTCGTCAGCTGCACAGGTGCCAGCTTGAATGCGTCATGGGGCAGGAAATCATTGACCTGCTCAGCGCACAATATCCGGAGATAACCTTCTCCACAAAAGAATCCCACCGGACAATCAATCCCTACGCGTCCTGGTACGTCGGTCTTTTCTTCAAGGCTGACACACTTCATCAGCCCGTTGATTTCAGGAAAGTCGGCTTTCACCGCAATGCCGGCTACATCCTCGGGGTTGACCCGCGGGAGTGCCCGCCTCGCCTGAAGCTGGATGCAGAGCGAAAAATTGCGGAGCCCTACGTCTGCATCGCCGCGCAGTCAACCAACCAGGCTAAATACTGGAACAACGGTCACGGCTGGGCAGAGGTGGTAGCCCACCTTAAATCACTGGGATACCGGGTGCTGTGCATTGACCGCCAGGCCCATCACGGTCAGGGCTTCGTCTGGAACCACATCCCCTATGGTGCCGAAGACTTCACGGGCGACATTCCGCTTCAGGAGCGGGTGGACCTGTTAAGGCATGCGAGTTTCTTTATCGGTCTGGCCAGCGGGCTGTCATGGCTTGCCTGGGCAACTGACATACCTGTGGTGTTGATCAGCGGATTCAGCCTTCCGAATAGCGAATTTTACACCCCCTGGCGGGTGTTCAGCAGTCATGGCTGTAACGGCTGCTGGGATGACACGTCGGTTGATTTTGACCACCAGGATTTTTTGTGGTGCCCGCATCACAGGGATACCCCAAGACAGTATGAGTGCACGCGGCTGATAACCGGACGACAGGTTACAGGGATGGTGGACCGTCTGCATGCAGGATTAGTTGATAATTAAGGAGCGTTACTATGAACAAGATATATACCACCGTCTGGTGCGAGTCGCGCCAGCAGTGGGTGGTCACCTCTGAACTGGCATCCGGCTCTGGTCGCCCGAAACTGGCACCAAAGAAAAGCGGCCTGGCACTGCTGCTGGGGGCAATGCTGCTGCCCTCAGCGCCGGTCATGGCCGTGGATTATGTGGACGTGACGCTAACGGGTGAACAGACTATTTCTTCAGGAGATACGGCCACCTCTACTACTATCAACGGTGGCAGTCAGTACATCTACAATGGGGGCTCAGCCACTGAGACCGTCATCAACTATGGGGGCATGCAGGACGTCTACGTTGGGGGCTCGGCCACTGAGACCACCATCAACAACGGTGGCGACCAGTACATCTTAGGTGGCACAGCCACTGACACTTCCATCAACAATGGTGGCAAGCAGGAGATCGTTAGCGGCGGCACAGCCACTGACACCACTATTAGCGGTGGCAGTCAGAATGTCTACAATAGGGGCACAGCCACTGACACCACCATTAACGGTGGTAGTCAAAGCGTCTTCAGTGGCGGCTCTGTCACTGCCACCACCATTAACAGCGGTGGTTATCAGTATGTCAACAGTGGTGGCACAGCCATTGGGACCACCATCAACACAGATGGCGAGCAGCGAGTCTCCAGCGGTGGTGCTGCCACTGAGACCACCATCAACGGGGGCATACAGGACGTCAATGGTGGCACAGCCATTGATACCACCATTAACAGAGGTTTCCAATGGGTCTACCATGACAGCACGGCCACTGGCACCACAATCAACGGTGGCTGGCAGGACGTCAGCAATAGGGGCACAGCCACTGACACCACCATCAACAGTGGAGAGCAGTACATCCACATTGGGGGCACAGCCAATGAGACCACCATTAACGGCAGTGGTGAACAGGCCATTTATGGTGGCACAGCCACTGACACCACCATCAATAGCGGTGGTGTCCAAGGCATTTTCAGTGGGGGCTCGGCCACAGACACCACCATTAACAGCGGGGGCGGACAGTACATATCCGTATCCGGTGGCGGGACAGCCACAAACACCACTATCAACGGTGGCGAACAGTACGTCTCCAGTGGCGGCACAGCCAATGAGACCGCTATCAACAGCGATGGCAGGCAGTACATCCGCGGCGGTGGCACAGCAACTGGCACCACTATCAACGGTGGTGGCCGACAGAACGTCTCCAGTGACGGTACGGCTACTGGCACTACCATTAATAGCGGGGGCATGCAGTTCGTCTACAGTGGCGGCACAGCCATTGACACCACCATCAATAGCGGTCAGTCGTGGCTGCAGACGGGGGCACTGGCTGACGGCGAAACCAAAGTGAACGCCGGTGGTGAACTGCTGATGGACGCTGGCTCTGTCGCAACGGACGTGCGCATCACGGGGGGCACCCTCTCTGTCGCCGACCTTACCAATACCACCGCCAGTTATACCCCGGCTCAGGTCGATAAGCTCACCATGAACGGCGGTAACGTCAACTTCCTGCGCAACAGCAAAGGTGAATTCGCGAAACTGACTATTACGGAACTGAACGGAACCGGAAACTTCCTTTTCAATACCTCGCTGGCCGACCGCAAAGCCAACTTTGTCACCATCGAGCAGGGTTCAGGCCAGTTTGGCATTGCCGTTAATGACTCCGGTAAAGAAATCTCAGACCACACCGACCTCACAGTGAACCTCATCCATGAGAAGGGTGGTGACATTGATTTTGAAATGGTCACGGCTAACGGGCGAAGCACCAGCATGGTTGACGGCGGGACCTACATGTACACCCTGTTCAGCGAGCAGAATAAAGACGGTCTCAACGGCGGTAACGTCTGGTACCTGGGCGCGATGACGGAAGAACCTGGCGGTGGTGAGAATCCGGGTGGCGGTGAAAACCCTGGCGGTGGTGAAAACCCTGGCGGTGGTGAAAACCCGGGCGGCGGCGAGAATCCTGGCGGTGGTGAAAACCCTGGCGGCGGCGAGAATCCGGACGGCGGTGACAACGGCAATACCGGCGGTAGCGGAAGCGGCGACAAGAAGCCGATGACCACCCCGGCAACGGACGCCATCCTGGCCATGTCGAATGCCGGCCTGAATGTCCTCCACTCCGAGCTGGAAGGCCTGCGCATGTACCGGACAAATCTGGATAAAACCGGACCGGAAAGTAACGTGTGGGGTCACTACCTTGGCAGCAAAAACCATACGGATACCAGCAATGGCGCGGCGTATCAGCTTAATCAGAACGGCATTGAAATCGGTGCCGACACGCGGACGGATTTTGCGCGCGGCAGCCTCGTCACGGGGGCATTCATGTCTTACAGCGACAACACTGTTAAGCATGCTCGCGGTGGAAAAAGCAAAATCGACAGCTACGGTATCGGCCTGTATGCAACATGGTTTGATGTCAGCGGCTTCTACGCTGACGGTGTGGTGAAAGGTAACCGCCTGAACAACAAACTGAGAGCCGTGATGACCAACGGCGGCAGAACCGGCGGTGACTGGACGCAGTATGGTCTCAGCACAGCCGTTGAAGGTGGCTATCAGTTTGATGTGAGGGACGACCTGAGCCTCACGCCTTATGCCCGCCTGGCGTTTGTTCAGATGAGCAGTGAGGACGTAAAGCTGAGCAACGGCATGAAGGGTAACACCGGCACGCCGCGCTCGGTAACGGGTGAGGCCGGCGCGAAGCTGACCGGCAAGTTCAGCCTCGGTGCGACAGAATTTAAACCTTACCTGTCAGCGGCGATCGTGCAGGAGTATGCAGACTCAAATGAAGTCACCATCAATGCGCGCAACCGCTTTGACAACAACGTCAAAGGCACGTCAGGCAAGTACGGTCTGGGCGCATCGGTCAGTGTCGGCAAGGACGTAACGCTGTACGGCGAGGCTAATTATCGTCAGGGCAGCCATACGGAGACGCCGGTTCAGGGTGTGGCCGGTATCCGTATCGGATTCTGATGTTATCTCAGGGGCCTCAGGGCCCTTATTCATTGCGCTATGAAATATCCGGATATGTTTATGTCTCACATGATTTTGACAAAAGATGTTTATTTAAAGAAAGCGTTGTCTGTCATCCTTGAACAGGTGTCTCCCGCCAGGAAGCTCTGCATTGTTGATATTGAATCGTACAGAAGCCTGGGCGCGATTTTCAGACTGCTAAAAAGAAAGAAACTGACTGATAAGCACGGGTTAATCTTCATCGGTGGCAAAGATGTCAGTTCAAGGGTTCTTGAGCCGCTTGTGACGATATACAGAAAATCGTGCTTTATGGACTTTCGAAAACAACTCAATGACGGCAGGACGCATTCACCTCAATATGCGTTAAATCATATTACATGCTGCAGGGATCTCAGCTTGCTTTCAGGCCAGGAAAAAAAGACACTTTTTGCCCTGCGTGATACTGACGACACCTTGGCGATTGCCAGGAACATTCATCTGTCGCCAAAAACTGTTTATACCTATACCAGCAAGATCAGGCAAAAGTTTAACCTCAGTTCGATACTGCAGGTCAGACAATTTATTTTCTCGGAGTTTGTCCTTGATGCTGAAACCGGAGAAGGGCTTTTCCCCTGAACCTCCGAGATTTTTAATATCAACAGACCATTAAAGACTGCAGGCAGAAAATGATGGTTTCAGGGGGTATTTGATAATGGACTGGATGAAATGACAACCACCAACTGGTCTTTTCGAACATTGTTACTTATAGCAGGTGGAAGCACAGGAACGGGTACATTTAACCGCATTGTTGATGCCACGATCAGTTGCCCGTGTTCAGTATTTGAGGGTGGGCTGTTTTAGCTGACATTAGCTAAAATCCCGACTGGAAAGACGAAGAGATAATAATCAACAGGAGTGTACAGGATAAACTGGCACGTTCTCTTGCCGCTGAAACAACTGATGCTATCCCATTTATTCCGTACATGCTGCAGGATCTCTGGGCACCTGGTATCAATCCTGAAATTGTCCTAGCACTACTTTAAAGGTATTGAACATGTTCATAACCCGATTGATTGCCCTGCCCGGGAGTCAACTTTAGCCCAGAACCGACACGGCAATTGTATCTAACACGTTTATTTTATTAAGTTTTTGATAACAATTAGTTAATTAATTTATTCATTCGCCTATTCCGCTGTTCTGCAAAAACGTCATTTGCAGCTTTTGTCCATCATCTAACCAGTAATTACTTTCTTAACGCTAGCCTCTTCATCCCCTCGCTCATGATATAAATTTATAAAAATCATTAAAAATAGCGTTTTAATCTTAAAAAAATAATTTAATCGATATTTACATTTACCAAATATTTAAACAATGGTCTTATATTCCAACCTTAAAGCGTGACGCGAAATGTTGTTCTGCAACCGAATGCGCCACTCCAGAGAAGGTGAAATGAATCATCAACATCTGTTCAGATGCCAGGGATGATGTAGCGCGAACCAGGGAGCAGGGAAAAAGTTTCACGCTACTGACAAAAGTAAATTTGATTATGAAAATGGGATATACACAAATGTTTAACAAAACATTCATCGTAGCGGCATTGATGGTTTCCGGCTCTGCATTTGCAGCTGAATCAACCGGCGTAGCGGGTGGCACTATTACCTTTAACGGTTCAGTGTCCGATACCACCTGTAACGTGGTGACCAATAACGGTTCAGACTTCACGGTAAACCTTTCCCCTATTGCTGTGGGTGATATGGGCACCACCGCCGGTGTTGTTAAAACCAACGCCAAAGACTTCACCATGAATCTGAAAAACTGCTCTGCGGCATCGGACGAAGCTAAAACGCTTAAAATCACTTTCAGCAGCAGCAACCTGTCGGATGACGCTAAATACCTGAAAAACTACAGCGACAATGGTGCCGAGGGTGTGGGTATTGCGCTAACCAAAGACGGTAACACTGCCGTACCGTTTGATACCGCTTTCGATACTGGTCTGAGTTCCGCTGACGCTGCCACCGAAGATGGCGTCACACTGACCATGTATGCCAACTACTACAACTACGGTGGCGCGGCCGTAACAACCGGTAAAGTAGTTACTGACGCAACTTATTCCTTCAGCTACGACTAACTCATTCAGCCGGGGTCTCCCCGGCTCTCCTCTACGACATTATGAAAACTCTGATATTTTTTCTTGCGGCTACGTTCATTTCCATGAATGCCAGCGCAAGCGTTGTGATCAACGAAACGCGTGTTATTTATCCGGCCAGCGCCAAATTTGTGTCGGTGCAACTGGTAAACGACAGCGAACAAACCCATCTGGTGCAGTCCTGGATTGACGAGGGCGATGCTTCCGCCGCGCCGGAGAAAGTCAAAGTGCCGTTTTCTCTGCTGCCTCCGGTCGTAAAAATGAGCGGACACGCCGGACAGGCTCTGAAAATCTCGGCGATGAACACCCATTCGCTGCCAAAAGACCGCGAAAGTGTGTTCTGGCTTAACGTTCTGGATGTCCCTCCCGTCCCTGAAGGGAGTGGAGATAGCTACCTACAAGTGGCCATTCGCAATCGTATAAAACTGTTCTATCGTCCGGATCAACTGAGCGATCTCGACAGCAGCGTGGCGGAGAAAATTACCGTTTCAACTTCTGGCGGTCACACCTGCCTGAAGAATAATTCGCCATATTACATGACCATCCCTCAGGTCGTGACCTGGCAGGGTGGCGAGCTAAAGCAAAGCCGAAAAGATAATTTACTGGCTGAGACTGCGTTTATTCCGCCGTTTGGCTGCGCGCTGGTGTCCAGCAAAATTCAGTCCGGTGGGCAATATCGCCTTACCTGGCTTGATGATTATGGCGCAAAGAGATTCAGCACTATCCACTGATATCCCAGATAAATGACTCCAGGTTCAATTCTGATGAAAAACAGTTCTCTGTTTCGTATAAGTTTGCTAGTTCACTCTGTCAGCCTCGCGATATTTTCATACGGCGCGTTGGCAGAGGATTTTAATAGCAGCCTGCTGGTAGGTAATTCAGCAGATATGGACTGGAGTAATTCTCGGCTGGTTATGACGCCGGGGGCTTATGATTTGGATGTTTATGTGAATAACGTCTGGCGCGGGAAATTTAATATTTCCGTCGCTAATGACGATAAAGGTACTCTGCTTATTAATAAAGACGACGCATCTCTACTGGATATTCAGGGGCTGGATGATATTGTAAATAAAAGCACCGCTGAAAAGCTCGACGTTAATACCCTGCTACACGGAGGGAAAAGCGCCCTGATACCCGGCACACTGCGTCTGGATTTAGAAGTACCTCAGGCTTTCGTAAAAGAATATAGCCGTAACTGGGTGTCACCGCAAAAATGGGATCAGGGCATTAATGGCCTGTATACCAATTACAATTTCAACTATTACAATTTTCACGGCCTGCAGAATGGCTATAGTGACAGCGATAATCTGTATTTATCGCTGAACAGCGGACTAAACATGTATGGCTGGCATTTTCTCGATAGCTCATCGTGGATGCGCTACAGCGCAATGAACAAAGGTAGCTGGATAAATACCACGCGTTTTGTTGAAAAACCAATTGCGGCAATCGATTCGGTACTGCGCATTGGTCGAAGCTATACGACGTCGGATTATTTTGACACGGTCCGTTTTCGTGGGGTGACACTGAATAAAAGTCGTCAGATGTTACCGGACAGCGAAAACGTTTATATGCCAGTGATCGAAGGTGTTGCAACCAGTTCTGCGGTGGTCAGTATCTCCCAGGATGGTCATATCATCCACCAGATCAATGTCCCGCCAGGTCCCTTTGCCATCCGCGATCTGATGCCTACCGGCTCACGCAGCGATTTATCCGTCGAGGTAAAAAACACCGGCGGCAACATTGAGCGCTTCATTGTGCCATTCTCCTCGATCCCGGATATGCAGCGCCCCGGCAGCAGCGACTATCAGATTAACGTCGGGGCGGTGGACATGCGCAACGTCGACGATAGCAGCCATTTTACCCAGGTGAGCTATTCACGTGGGGTGAATAACTACCTCACCGCGTC
>OGJM01000471.1_pt1 | contig 20981 bp, 19 predicted proteins | sample 1572281 | NCBI WGS metagenome assembly OGJM01 (sample SAMEA2582147, study PRJEB24529) | metagenome | reverse complement strand
CGATGACCGGCTTATCGAGGTCGAAAATTTCGGTTAAACCGGCGAAGCCGCCTGGGCCAAAATCGGCATCTGGCGCTTCACCTTCGGCCGCCGCTTTTAAGTCCCAGCCCGCAGAAAAGAATTTCTCTCCGCCGCCGGTGATAATTGCTACGCGTAATTCCGGGTCATCACGAAAATTAAGAAAAGCTTCCCCCATTGCAAAGCTGGTTTTAGCGTCAATGGCATTGGCTTTAGGCCGGTCAAGTGTAATTTCCAGGATCGGGCCGTTACGGGTCAGATGTAATGATTCACTCATAGTTCATCTCCAGATAATTAGGTTTCCCGGCCGGAGGAATTCCGACCGGAAGGGTTATTTCAGATTTTTTTTGATTATTTTTCCTGAACAATTGCGCGGCAGGTCGGTTCTTATCTCCATAAAAGAAGGAACCTTGAATTTCGCCATATTGTTTTCGCAGAAGCTGAAGAACTCAGCTTCGCTTAATGTTTCGCCCTCATTAAGGACGACAAAAGCTTTAATGGCTTCATCACGGATCGAGTCTTTAATACCGACAATCACAATGTCCTGAATTTTCGGATGCGCAGAAATAATATTTTCCAGCTCGACGCAGGAGACATTTTCCCCACCGCGTTTAATCATGTTGCAGCGTCTGTCGACGAAATAAAAAAAACCGTCCGCATCCTGGTAACCCGAATCACCGGTATGTAACCACCCTTCAGGTTCCAGCGCTTTGGCAGTAGCGTCGGGTTGCGCGTAGTACTCTTTGAAGATTGTTTTTCCCGGCACGCCTTTAATGCAGATTTCGCCAATTTCTCCGGCGGGCAGGGGACGGTTGTGATCGTCACGGATTTCGGCTTCATAGCTAAAACCCACGCGACCAATAGAGGGCCAGCGCCGTTTGTCTCCAGGGCGATCGCCAATAATGCCCACGATGGTTTCGGTCATGCCGTAGGAGGTCAGCAGTCTGACGCCAAAGCGGTCGATAAAGGCATCTTTTTCCTGTTCGGATAAATTGAGATAGAACATCACTTCGCGCAGGTGATGCTGTCTGTCCGTTGGGGCTGCGGGTTGGACCATCAGCGTTCTGATCATCATCGGGATGCATTCGGTGACCGTCGCCTGATATCTACGCACCTGATCCCAGAACGCCCTGGCGCTGTACTTCTCCACCAGCACAAAGGTGCTGCCTGCGGAGAAGGCAGCCATGGCAGCCGTACACTGACAGTCTATATGGAAAGCGGGCATCACCGTCATATAGACGTCATCATCGCGCAGAGCGATTTGCCAGGAGGTGTAGTAGCCCGCAAAGCGCAGGTTGTAGTGGGTAATCACCACCCCTTTAGGCCGCGAGGTGGTGCCTGAGGTAAACAGAATTTCCGCCGTATCGTCAGTGGATAACGCAGGCGTATAGCACAGATTAGTCGACTGGCGGGCTTGCAGTTGGGTAAAGTGGCTCACGCCGTCGTCAACCGGAAGCTGCTCGCCAATCAGACAGATATGATTAAGCGGAGTGGTATTTTCCAGCCGTATCTGGCGGTACATAGGATAAAACTCGGCACTGGTGACCAGCAGGCTCACCTGGCTGTTTTGCAGGATCCAGGCGCTCTCTTCGCCCAGCAAGCGGGCATTAATCGGCACCATAATGGCACCAATTTTTGCCAGTCCAAACCAGCAAAAGATAAATTCCGGACAGTTATCCAGATGCAGTGCGACCTTGTCGCCCTTGCGGATCCCTAAGGAATGGAAAAGGTTCGCCGTGCGGTTTATCTCTTCATTGAGCGAGGCATAGCTATACTGCCGAACGATTCCTTCGCAGGATTCGAAAATTAACGCCGTTTTATCTCCGTACACCCCGGCCAGGTCGTCCCACATCTGACGTAAGTTTTGTCCGCCAACGATATCCATAATGCTTTATCCACTGAAATCAGGCGTGAGCGCTAACCAACCAGCAGGTCAGCGCGTCGCGTTTATTCCTCAACTCTGGCCAGGCCTTTGCCGACCAGCTCATTTATGTCTGCTTCGCTATAACCAATGTTTTTCAGAATGGCGGCGGTATCCATGCCGTGTGACGGCATGCCACGCCAGATTTTCCCCGGGTTGTTTTTAAATTTCGGCATGATGTTCGGCCCTTTGCAGGTGCGGCCGTCCATCGTTTGCCACTGAGTAATGGATTCACGGGCAACGTACTGCGGGTTGCCTTCCAGTTCAGGAATGGTCAGTACCTTCGCGCAGGCGATATTCAGCTCAGCAAAGCGCGCCTGGACTTCGGCGATAGTGTGCGTTGCCAGCCAGGCATCCAGTTTCTCTTCCACGAGCGGGCCGTAAGGGCATTCCACGCGATGGATAAGCTGGGTACCTTCCGGGACTTCCGGTGTGCCAAGAATGTGGGCGAGGCCAATATCATTGAAGCACTCGTTGATTTGCGTGATGCCGACCAGCTCCATGACGATATAGCCATCGGCGCATTTATAGAGACCGCAGCCAGCGTAATACGGGTCTTTGCCTTTGGTCATGCGTGGACAAATTTCGCCACCGTTGAAGTAGTCCATCATGAAGTACTGACCCATGCGCAGCATCACTTCGTACATGGCGATATCAATGCTTTCACCCTTACCCGTTTCGCGTACTTTGTGCAGGGCAGCCAGCGCTGCTGTCGTCGCGGTCATCCCGGAGAAGTAATCGGCGGTGTACGGGAAGGCCGGCATCGGCTGATCAACATCACCGTTTTGGATCAGATAGCCGCTGAACGCCTGCGCGATGGTGTTATATGCCGGAAGATTGGTGTACTCCTCGGTACCAAACTGGCCGAAGCCGGAAAGGTGGGCGATAACCAGTTTTGGGTTATGTTCCCACAGCACGTCATCGGTAATGCCGCGGCGAGCAAAGGCCGGGCCTTTACTGGCTTCAATGAAAATATCGGTGGTTTCCATGAGCTTCAGAAACGCTTCCCGGCCTTCATCTTTGAAAATATTCAGCGACAGGTTGCACGCGGATGTTATCGGCCCATGCGACGTTTTCAATCCAGATAACCTCAGCACCCCATTCGGCGAACATCTGTCCGGCGAACGGGCCGGCAATTTCGATTCCTGAAAAAACCACGCGTACCCCGGCAAGTGGGCCAAAGGTGGGCATTGGTAAATGATTCATAATTTTGCTCCTGGCATTTTTTGTAGGCCCGGTAGGCGCAGCGCCACCGGGCATGTTGCCGGATGGCGGCGTAAACGCCTTATCCGGCCTACGAATCGTGCTGAATTAGCGGTATTGCTTGATTACCGCACGACCCAACGTCAGGATCTGCATTTCATCAGAGCCACCAGAAACACGGTCAACGCGCAGATCGCGCCAGAAACGCGTGATGCGATGGTTACCCGCGATACCTACACCGCCCAGCACCTGCATGGCGGTATCGACCACTTCAAACGCGGCGTTGGCGCAGAAGTATTTGCACATTGCCGCATCGCCCGAAGTGATGGTGCCGTTATCCGCTTTCCATGCCGCTTCAAGCAGCATGTTTTTCATGGAATTCAGTTTGATCGCCATATGCGCGAACTTCTCCTGAATCAGTTGGAAACGGCCGATCGTTTCGCCAAACTGCACGCGCTGATTGGCGTAGCGCGCGGCGTCTTCAAAAGCGCACATTGCCGTACCGTAGTTGGTCAGCGCGACGAGGAAACGTTCATGATCGAACTCTTCTTTCACGCGGTTGAAACCATTACCTTCCCGACCGAACATGTCTTTCTCGTCCAGTTCAACGTCGTCAAAGGTGATTTCACAGCAGCTATCCATGCGCAGACCGAGTTTCTCCAGCTTGTTGACCTTGATCCCCGCTTTGCTCATGTCAACGAACCACTCGGTGTAAACAGGTTTATCCGGCGATGCACCATCTCTCGCCATAACCACGATGTACGGGGTATAGGCACTACTGGTGATAAAGCACTTACTGCCATTAAGATAAACCTTACCATTTTTACGTGTATAAGTGGTTTTCAGGCTGCCAACATCCGATCCCGCTCCCGGTTCGGTGATGGCAGAGTTCCACATCTGCTTACCGGTGCCCTGGAACGCCATGATTTTATCAATCTGCTCTTGGGAACCTTCACGCAGAAAAGTGTTAAAACCGCCCGGCAATTGGTACAACACGTAAGTTGGCGCACCAAGACGACCCAGCTCCATCCAGACGGCAGCGACGGTAACAAAACCCGCTTCCAGACCACCGTGTTCTTCCGGGATCAACAGGCTATCGATGCCCATATCCGCCAGTGCTTTAACAAAACGCTCAGGGTAGACGCTGTCACGATCGCACTCGGCAAAATAAGCTTCCCAGTTCTCACTGGCCATCAGTTCACGAATACCGGCGACAAACAGTTCCTGCTCGTCATTTAAGTTGAAATCCATCTTTCAGCCTCTTGATCAATTGGGTTAATAAGAATTACTTGTCTTTCCAGTGCACTTTGGCGTCTTTAATAAAGGACAGCGTCACCATGATGTTGACGAAGAACAGCGGACATCCTCCGGCGATAATCGCGGTCTGAATCGGCTTCAGCCCACACAGCGGCGGTGCTTCACCATCGCGGACTTCACGGCAGGTGGACATCGCCAGGGTGTAAGAGCAGGCGTTAATCAGCGTCACGGTGGCAATAAAGCAGAGGATGAAGAAGCCCCACATGGTGGCGGTGCTGAGCGGTAGAGCAGCCCAGGTTTCGATAATGGCGCGCGCCACACCGTGTTGTTCAATCAGCTGCGGGATATTGAGAACGTTTTTATCCATCAGCAGCAGCGTGTTGCTGCCAAGGACTGTCCACAGGATCCAGGTCGATGCGGTCAGGCCCAGCACCATCCCGAAGCACAGTTCACGGACGGTACGACCACGAGAAATACGGGCCAGGAAGATACTCATCTGGATGGCGTAAATGACCCACCACGCCCAGTAGAAGACGGACGAGCCCTGTGGGAAGCCGCCTTTACCGATGGCATCGGTATAGAACAGCATGCGCGGCAGATACATCAACAGCATGCCGACGGAGTCGGTGAAGTAGTTCATGATGAAGCTGGCGCCGCTGACGATAAATACCCAGCCCAGCATCAGGAAGCTCAGATAGCTACGCACGTCGCTGGCGATCTTAACCCCTTTTTGCAGGCCGCAGGCCACGCAAATGGCGTTCAATATGATCCAGCAGGTAATGATGATTGCGTCGAGTTGCAGCGTATGCGGAATACCGAACAGATACTGCATGCACTCGGTTACCAGCGGAGTGGCCAGACCGAGGCTGGTACCCATCGCGAAGATCAGCGCCACCAGATAGAAGTTATCGACGATGGTGCCGAACAGCCCTTTCGCATGCTTCTCGCCCACTAACGGTACCAGCGTGGAGCTTGGACGGATGACGTCCATCTTGCGCACAAAGAAGAAGTAGGCGAAAGCCACAGAAAGGAAACTGTAGGTTGCCCACGGCAACGGTCCCCAGTGGAACAGGCTGTACGCCAGGCCCAGCTCTTTCGCGCCCGTGGAGTTAGGCGCGAGAGCAAACGGCGGGGTGGAGATGTAGTAGTAGATCTCGATGGAACCCCAGAACAGCACCGCGGCGGATGTACAGGAAGCGAACATCATAAAAATCCAGCTGGCGGTACTAAACTCTGGTTTTTCGTCGCCTAATTTCTTTTTGGCATACGGGCCAAAGACCAACCAGAACCAGCCGAAGAGCATGACGACCATATACCATTCAAATGCCCAGCCCCAGACATTGGTGACATAACTGAATACCGCATTAATAACGACGTTAGCGGCATCGAGATCTCTTACAGTTAGCCAGCAAAGTATCCCAACTATTATTAATGGCGGAAAAAAAACCTTCGGTTCAATTCCCGATTTTCTCTTTTCATTTTTCATAAGTGAATTCCAGTGTGAAAACGAAACTTATTTAGCGTGCCCGTGCATGATCGTTTGTTTATTTATTATTAATGATTTGTTGATAACTTTTAACCTCTGGGAGCGCCTCAGTGAGTAACCCATAATGAGTATTCATATCGGGTGGTTCTGTTATCTTTGTCACACTTTTTTATGCTGAGTAATTCGCTTAAAAATTTGATGTTTTTTGTTTTTAATCAATTGGTTGGCTTTGGTTTTTTAACTTTTTTAAATGACTGGCGTTCAATATTGTTGAACCCGCAGACAATATTGAAAATTTTCATATTTGACGTGATTCTTTCAATATTGGTGAGGTGCATAACACTATTGAAAGTTACGAATTTCAATGTGTGACATTTTCAATATTGGTGATTAAGGTTTTATTTCCGAATTAAAGAGCGTGATATCTGTATTTAACACTGCCGATATAAATACGTTTCCTTCATGATTTCTGGAGATGCAATGAAGATAATTACTTGCTACAAATGCGTACCTGATGAACAGGATATTGCGATTAATAATGCTGATGGCTCACTCGATTTCAGCAAAGCGGATGGCAAAATAAGCCAGTATGATCTGAATGCGATCGAAGCGGCTTGTCAGTTGAAACAACAGTCAGGAGAGGCCCTGGTTGTGGCCATGAGCGTCGGCGGCAGAGGGCTGACCAATGCAAAAGGGCGAAAAGATGTGCTTTCCCGTGGCCCAGATGAACTGATTGTTGTTATTGACGAGCAATTTGAGCAGGCGCTGCCACAACAAACTGCCAGCGCGCTGGCTGCCGCCGCGCAAAAAGCAGGTTTCGATCTGCTTATTTGCGGTGACGGTTCTTCCGATCTTTATGCTCAGCAGGTTGGTCTGCTGGTGGGCGAAGCGCTGAACATTCCGGCGATTAACGGCGTGAGTAAAATCCTCTCTCTTACTGACAGCACTTTGACGGTAGAGCGTGAACTGGAAGATGAAGTCGAAACTCTGAGCATTCCGCTTCCGGCGGTGATCGCGGTCTCAACGGACATCAATACCCCACAAATCCCTTCGATGAAAGCCATTCTTGGCGCGGCGAAAAAAACGGTTCAGGTCTGGTCGCCGGCAGACATTGGCCTGAACAGCGCGCAGGCATATTCCGAACAACACGTTGCTGCACCGAAGCAGCGCGAGCGTCAGCGCGTTGTAATTGAAGGTGACGGTGAAGAACAGATTGCCGCATTTGTCGAGAATCTTCGCAAAATCATTTAATTATCAGGGGATGTTATGAACAAATTTTCCAGTATCTGGGTATTCAGCGATACCCCTTCTCGTCTGCCGGAACTGATGAATGGTGCGCAGGCTTTAGGTGAAAAAGTTAACACGTTTGTGCTGAGTGAAGCGGACTGCGCGACGGCATGCCATTTAGGCGCAGATGATGTCTGGTTACTCAGCGGTAAACCAGATGACCGTATGGTCGAAGACTACGCTGATGTGATGGCCGAAACTATTCGTCAGCACAGCGAGGGCGGGGCGGTGCTGCTGCCAAATACGCGTCGCGGCAAGCTGTTAGCGGCAAAACTGGGTTTTCGCTTGTCGGCAGCGGTCTCAAATGACGCCAGTGCAGTCGCCGTGCAGGACGGAAAAGCGGCGGTAAAACATATGGTCTACGGCGGCCTGGCGATGGGGGCAGAAACAATCGCTTCACCGTTCGCCGTGATAACGCTAAGCAGTGGAACGTTTGACGCGCAGCAACCGGATACCGCCCGCAGTAGCGAGGTGCACACCGTATCATGGCAGGCTCCGGCTGTAGCCGTTACTCGTACGGCAACTCAGGCACGTCAGAGCAACAGCGTCGACCTCGACAAAGCCCGTCTGGTGGTTAGCGTGGGACGCGGGATCGGCAGCAAAGAAAATATCTCGCTGGCGGAGGCGCTGTGCCAGACGATTGGTGCCGAGCTGGCTTGCTCCCGACCGGTGGCGGAAAACGAGAAGTGGATGGAGCACGAACGCTACGTCGGCATCTCCAACCTGATGCTCAAGCCTGAACTGTATCTTGCCGTGGGGATCTCCGGGCAGATCCAACATATGGTCGGCGCCAACGGCGCGCAGACGATTTTCGCCATCAACAAAGATAAAAATGCGCCGATCTTCCAGTATGCGGATTTTGGCATCGTTGGCGATGCGCTGAAGATCCTGCCTGCGCTGACGGCTGCTTTAGCGCGTTAAACCATTTCGGGCAGGATGCGAAGGTGTCCTGCCGCTGACAGGAGTACGTATGTCCGAAGATATCTTTGATGCCATCATCGTGGGTGCAGGTCTGGCGGGTTCGGTTGCGGCGCTGGTGCTGGCTCGGGAGGGCGCACAGGTGCTGGTTATCGAGCGCGGCAATTCTGCTGGCGCGAAGAATGTCACCGGTGGGCGCATGTATGCGCATAGCCTGGAGAATATCATTCCCGGTTTTGCTGAGCAGGCCCCCATTGAACGCATCATCACCCACGAAAAACTCGCCTTTATGACCGACAAAGGGGCGATGACCATCGACTATTGCAACGGCGAAGACGCCAAATCGTCGCAGGTTTCTTACTCTGTCTTACGCAGTAAATTTGACGCCTGGCTGATGGAACAGGCCGAAGAGGCGGGCGCTCAGCTCATCACCGGTCTCCGCGTGGATAACGTTGTGCAGCGCGAGGGCAAAGTCGTGGGCGTGGAAGCCGATGGCGATATTCTGGAAGCCAAAGTAGTGATCCTTGCCGACGGAGTGAATTCTCTGTTGGCTGAAAAGTTGGGTATGGCAAAGCGCGTCGAGGCATCGCATGTTGCCGTCGGCGTAAAAGAGCTGATCGAATTGCCGAAATCGGTAATTGAAGATCGTTTCCAGTTACAAGGGAACGAAGGGGCTGCCTGTCTGTTTGCCGGATCGCCCACCGATGGGTTGATGGGCGGTGGCTTTCTCTATACGAATGAAACGACCCTTTCTCTGGGACTGGTCTGCGGCCTTCATCATCTGAAAGATGCGAAAAAATCGGTTCCGCAAATGCTGGAAGATTTCAAACAGCATCCGGCGGTTGCCCCGCTGATCGCCGGTGGCAAGCTGGTGGAATATGCCGCGCACGTCGTACCGGAAGCCGGTATCAACATGCAGCCAGAACTGGTGGGGGACGGCGTACTGATTGCTGGTGACGCTGCCGGAATGTGTATGAACCTCGGCTTTACCATTCGCGGTATGGATCTCGCCATATCCGCAGGTGAAGCGGCGGCGAAAACGGTGCTTTCCGCAATGAAGCGCGACGATTTTAGCAAGCAGTCGCTGGAGGAATACCGTCAGCATCTGGACGAAGGCCCGATGCGCGATATGCGCATGTATCAAAAGCTACCCGCTTTTCTTGATAACCCACGCATGTTTACCGCTTATCCGGAAATGGCGGTCAGTATTGCGCGCGACCTGTTCACCGTGGATGGTTCGGCACCGGTGCCAATGCGTAAAAAAATCCTGCGCCATGCGAAGAAAGTGGGCTTCATCAACCTGATGAAAGATGGCCTGAAAGGAGTGACCGTATTATGACATCTCCCGTCAACGTGGACGTCAAACTGGGCGTCAATAAGTTCAATGTGGATGAAGACAGTCCGCATATCATTCTCAAAACCGATCCTGATAAACAGGCGCTGGAGGTGCTGATTAAGGCCTGTCCGGCTGGCCTGTATAAAAAGCAGGATGACGGTAGCGTACGTTTTGATTATGCCGGATGCCTGGAATGCGGAACGTGCCGCATTCTCGGACTGGATACAGCGCTGGAAAAATGGGAATACCCGCGTGGGACGTTTGGCGTGGAGTTCCGCTACGGCTAAACCTGGTGCCGGATGGCGGCTTCGCCTTATCCGGCCTACAGGAACAATGCGTAGGCCTGATAAGCGTAACGTCATCAGGCATTAAGTTAAAATAAAACAGGACATAACCATGCAGCAGCCCAGGAACTTTGATGACATCAAATTCACCTCTATTCACCGCCGGATAATGCTGTGGGGAAGCGGTGGGCCGTTTCTGGATGGTTATGTGCTGGTGATGATTGGCGTGGCATTGGAACAGCTCACGCCAGCATTGAAACTGGATGCGCAGTGGATTGGTCTGCTGGGCGCCGGTACGCTCGCGGGGCTGTTTGTGGGGACGTCGCTGTTTGGCTACATCTCCGACAAGGTCGGGCGGCGCAAAATGTTCATTATCGATATTATTGCCATTGGCGTGATATCGGCGGCAACCATGTTTGTCTCCTCGCCCGTTGAGTTGTTGGTAATGCGCGTGCTGATCGGCATTGTAATTGGTGCCGACTACCCGATCGCCACCTCGATGATCACCGAGTTTTCCAATACCCGCCAGCGCGCTTTCTCCATCGGTTTTATCGCCGCTATGTGGTATGTCGGCGCCACCTGTGCCGATCTGGTCGGATACTGGTTGTATGATGTTGAGGGCGGATGGCGCTGGATGTTGGGCAGCGCGGTGATCCCCTGTATTTTGATCCTGATTGGGCGTTTCGATCTTCCTGAATCGCCGCGCTGGCTGCTGCGTAAAGGTCGGGTGAAAGAATGTGAGGAGATGATGATCAAACTGTTCGGCGAACCGGTGGTGTTCGACGAAGAAGCGCCGCAGGAGACGCGCTTTCTTCAGCTATTTAATCGCCGTCATTTCCCGTTTGTACTGTTTGTCGCCGCTATCTGGACTTGTCAGGTGATCCCGATGTTTGCCATTTATACCTTTGGTCCGCAGATTGTGGGGCTACTGGGGCTTGGTGCCGGGAAAAGCGCCGCGTTGGGAAATGTGGTAATCAGCTTGTGCTTTATGTTGGGATGCATTCCTCCCATGTTCTGGCTTAATAGCGCGGGCCGACGACCGCTGTTAATTGGCAGCTTCATTATGATGACGCTGGCGCTGGCCGTGCTGGGGTTAATCCCTGATATGGGCGCGTGGCTGGTGGTGCTGGCGTTTGCCGTATACGCATTTTTCTCTGGGGGACCAGGAAACCTGCAATGGCTATACCCTAACGAACTGTTTCCCACCGATATTCGTGCGTCTGCCGTCGGGGTGATTATGTCCTTAAGCCGTATCGGCACCATTGTTTCAACCTGGGCGCTGCCGGTGTTCATCACCAAATACGGGATCAGTAATGTCATGCTGATGGGGGCGGGCATTTCGCTGATCGGCCTGCTCGTGTCCATCGCTTTCGCCCCGGAAACGCGAGGTCTGACGCTGGCGCAAACCAGCCAAATGACGATCCGCAGTAAACCCGTGACCAGGGCGGGTTATTAGGAGTGTTCTGTATTTTCCCTGCAACTCAGTCAGTTAGCCTACAGTTAACGGGTGTATCACTGAAAACGACTGAAAAGCAGGGAGAACACCATGCAAAAACATATTCTGATCACCTCTATTTTTACCGCAGCAGCACTGTTCACCGTAGCCGGTTGCTCCTCGAACCAGGCGGTTAAAACGACCGATGGCAAAACAATCGTGACCGACGGCAAACCGCAAGTCGATGATGATACAGGCCTGGTGTCGTACAAAAATGCGCAAACGGGTAAGACGGAACAAATTAACCGCGATCAGGTTAAAGATATGAGCGAACTGGATAACTAGTTCAGTTTTCTCCATTCAACCACTCAATAATATTGACTGTTAGCCTGCGGATTAACTGACTAAACTCACTGTTATTACAATAATGCAGTGAAACAGGCTAATCATGATCCTCATCATTTATGCGCATCCCTATCCGCAGCACTCGCATGCGAATAAGCGGATGCTTGAACAGGCAAGGATGCTGGAGGGCGTGGAGATCCGCTCGCTCTACCAGCTCTACCCCGACTTCAATATCGATATTGCCGCTGAACAGGATGCGCTGGCGCGCGCTGATTTGATTATCTGGCAGCATCCTATGCAATGGTATAGCACTCCTCCCTTACTCAAGCTGTGGATGGATAAGGTCCTTTCGCACGGTTGGGCGTATGGCCACGGCGGGACTGCGCTCCACGGTAAACATCTGCTGTGGGCAGTGACGACCGGCGGCGGCGAAAACCACTTTGATATTGGCTCCCATCCCGGATTTGATGTGCTTTCCCAGCCCTTACAGGCAACGGCGCTCTACTGTGGCCTCAAATGGCTGCCGCCGTTTGCGATGCACTGTACGTTTATCTGTGATGATGAAACTCTGCAGGCGCAGGCGCGTCATTACAAACAGCGTCTGTTGGAGTGGCAGGAGGTTCATCATGGATAACCATACGCTAATACAGGCGCTGATTTATCTCGGATCGGCGGCGCTGATTGTCCCCATTGCCGTGCGACTGGGGCTAGGATCAGTGTTGGGGTATCTCATCGCAGGGTGCATTATTGGACCATGGGGTCTGAGGATGGTGACCGACGCTGAATCAATCCTGCATTTTGCCGAGATCGGCGTGGTGCTGATGCTGTTTGTCATCGGTCTGGAGCTGGATCCGCAACGTTTGTGGAAACTGCGGGCCTCGGTGTTCGGTGGTGGTGCGCTGCAGATGGTGGTATGCGGCGGTCTGATTGGTTTGTTCTGTATGTTCCTCGGCCTGCGCTGGCAGGTAGCGGAACTGATCGGCATGACGCTGGCGCTTTCCTCCACGGCTATTGCTATGCAGGCGATGAATGAGCGAAACCTGATGGTTTCGCAAATGGGGCGCAGCGCGTTTGCCGTGCTGTTGTTCCAGGATATCGCCGCTATTCCTCTGGTGGCGATGATCCCATTACTTGCGGCGAGCGGAGCATCGACAACGCTTGGGGCGTTTGCGCTCTCCGCCCTTAAGGTGGCGAGCGCCCTGGTGCTGGTGGTGTTGCTGGGGCGTTATGTGACGCGTCCGGCCTTGCGTTTTGTCGCTCGTTCTGGCCTGCGGGAAGTATTCAGTGCCGTTGCGCTGTTCCTCGTTTTTGGCTTCGGTCTGCTGTTGGAAGAGGTTGGACTGTCGATGGCGATGGGCGCGTTCCTGGCTGGCGTGCTGCTGGCAAGCTCTGAGTATCGTCACGCGCTGGAAAGCGATATCGAGCCATTTAAAGGGCTGCTGCTGGGACTGTTTTTCATCGGCGTCGGGATGTCTATCGACTTTGGTACGCTGATTGATAATCCCTTGCGCATTATCATTCTGTTGGTCGGTTTCCTGGTTATCAAAACCGTCATGCTGTGGCTGATAGCGAAACCCTTACAGGTGCCGAACAAGCAACGCAGATGGTTTGCCGTGTTATTAGGGCAGGGCAGTGAGTTTGCCTTCGTGGTGTTTGGCGCGGCGCAAATGGCAAACGTGCTTGATCCTGATTGGGCGAAATCTCTGACGCTGGCGGTGGCGCTGTCGATGGCGGCGACGCCGATTTTACTGGTAATTCTGACGCGTCTGGAAAAATCGGCGACCGGTGAAGAGCGGGAAGCAGATGAAATCGACGAGGAACAACCTCGGGTGATCATCGCCGGGTTTGGGCGATTTGGTCAGATAACCGGTCGTCTGTTGTTGTCGAGCGGGGTCAAAATGGTGGTTCTTGATCATGACCCGGACCATATCGAAACGCTGCGTAAATTCGGCATGAAGGTTTTCTATGGCGATGCGACGCGGATGGATCTGCTGGAGTCTGCCGGGGCGGCTAAAGCTGAAGTTATTATTAACGCCATTGACGATCCGCAAACCAGCCTGCAACTGACCGAAATGGTGAAACAGTATTTCCCGCATCTGCAAATTATTGCCCGTGCGCGCGACGTGGATCATTACATCCGCCTGCGCCAGGCTGGCGTGGAGATGCCGGAACGTGAAACCTTTGAGGGCGCGCTGAAGACCGGACGTCTGGCACTGGAAGGTCTTGGGCTTGGACGCTATGAAGCGCGTGAGCGGGCCGATGTATTCCGCCGCTTCAACACGCTGATGGTTGAGGAGATGGTGAAAGGGGAAAATGACGCAACGTCCCGCGCGGCGGTATATAAACGCACCAGCGAAATGCTGAGTGAAATTATTGCGGAAGATCGTCAGCACTTATCATTAATTCAACGCCATGGCTGGCAAGGCACGGATGAAGGTAAGCATACGGGCGACGTCGCCGATGAGCCGGAAGTGAAACCGTCAGCATAGGGTAAAAAATGTGATGTTCTGCAAACTTTACTGCTAATTGGCTGTTTTTGAACTACTGTAATGCTGGCGTACCACCTTAAATAGGTCGGTTCGCCAGCAGAACGGAAAATTTTCATGCTCATCCTCTTTCCGCCAGTCGACGAAAGATTGCGCTTTCCGTATAGTGGCGACAATTTTTTTGTATCCGGGAAACATTCAATGATCAGTCTGATTGCGGCGTTAGCGGTAGATCGCGTCATCGGTATGGAAAATGCCATGCCATGGAACCTACCTGCCGATCTCGCCTGGTTTAAACGTAATACCTTAAACAAGCCGGTTGTCATGGGACGCCACACGTGGGAATCCATCGGGCGACCGTTGCCAGGGCGTAAAAATATCGTCATCAGCAGCAAGCCTGGCACCGACGATCGCGTGCAGTGGGTGAAGTCTGTTGAGGAAGCGATCGCGGCCTGTGGCGATGAACCTGAAATCATGGTTATTGGCGGTGGGCGTGTGTATGAGCAGTTCCTGCCGAAAGCGCAGAAACTGTATCTGACACACATTGATGCGGAAGTTGAAGGGGATACGCATTTCCCGGACTACGAACCGGATGACTGGGAATCGGTGTTCAGTGAATTCCACGATGCTGACGCGCAAAACTCCCACAGCTACTGCTTCGAGATTTTGGAACGTCGTTAATGTGGATGCCTGATGGCGTTGCGCTAATCAGGCCTACAGATTGCACATTCGTTTGCCGGATAAGGTGTAAGCACCGCCATCCGGCAGACGACTATCAGGCGTTGACGGCCTCGCCGGGATCCAGATTCAGATGGCGATTTGATGGTTGTACAAAGTACTGTTTGTCTTCCCAGCGCAGACAGGTAAGATCCCCGCCCCAGCAACACCCCGTATCTAACGCGTAAATACCTTCTGGCGTGCCTTTGCCCTCCAGCGATGCCCAGTGCCCGAATGCAATGCTATAGGCTTCACTGACCGGTCCAGGAATGGCAAACCACGGTTTCAGCGGGGCAGGCGCATCTTCTGGCGACTCTTTGCTGTACATATCCAACTGACCGTTGGGGAAGCAGTAACGCATGCGGGTAAACGCGTTGGTAATAAAACGCAGGCGCGCCAGCCCCGTCAGCTCCGGGGTCCAGTTATTTGGCATGTCGCCGTACATGGCATCAAGAAAGAATGGATAAGAGTCGCTCGACAGCACGGCTTCAACATCGCGAGCACAGTCCTTCGCCGTCTGCAGATCCCACTGTGGGGTAATCCCTGCATGCGCCATGACCAGTTTCTTCTCTTCATCAACCTGCAACAGCGGCTGACGACGTAGCCAGTTAAGCAGCGTGTCAGCATCCGGTGCCTCAAGCAGCGGCGTGAGCCGGTCTTTCGGTTTATTACGGCTGATGCCAGCAAACACGGCCAACAGGTGTAAATCGTGATTACCGAGGACTAACCGTACGCTGTCGCCCAGCGATTTAACGTAGCGCAAAACGTCTAACGACCCTGGCCCACGCGCGACCAGATCGCCGGTGAGCCATAAGGTGTCTTGTTCTGGATTAAAGTCAACCTGGTGCAGCAAGGCTACCAGTTCATCGTAACAACCGTGAACGTCGCCAATGAGGTATGTTGCCATAGCTATTGTTTTAATGAATGAGTGTAGGAACGGCGAGTCGGAACACGGGAATGTCGATGGTAAAGGCGATCCCTTGCTCATCGATCATTTCGTAATGACCCTGCATGGTGCCCAGCGGTGTTTCAATCACCGCACCGCTGGTGTACTGGTACTCTTCGCCAGGTTCGATGTGGGGCTGAACGCCAACCACGCCTTCGCCCTGAACTTCGGTTTCACGGCCATGACCATTGGTGATCAACCAATAACGCCCCAACAGCTGCACAGGCGCTCGCCCCAAATTGCGGATAGTCACGGTATAAGCAAAAACGTAACGTTCATCATCAGGTGAGGATTGCGCCTCAATGTAGACGCTTTGTACCTGAATGCACACTCGGGGCGAATTGATCATGTTTAACTCTCCTTCGATGGTGCGTTTTCTGACAGATAGTTAGCCATCCGGCAGTATTGCGCGACAGAGATATTTTCCGCTCGCATTGCCGGATCAACGCCCAGCTCTGTCAGTACTTCAACGCTAAACAGGTTGCCGAGACTATTACGTACAGTTTTGCGACGCTGATTAAACGCTTCAGTGGTAATACGGCTCAGCACACGAACATCTTTAACGGGGTACGGCATTGTCGCGTGAGGGACCAGACGTACCACGGCGGAATCGACTTTAGGCGCAGGCGTAAATGCGGATGGCGGCACTTCAAGTACCGGGATCACATTGCAGTAATACTGCGCCATGACGCTTAATCGACCATACGCTTTACTGTTTGGCCCTGCAACCAGACGGTTAACCACCTCTTTTTGCAACATGAAATGCATGTCGGCGATGGCATCAGTATAGGAAAAAAGATGGAACATGAGCGGCGTGGAGATGTTGTACGGCAGGTTGCCGAATACGCGCAGCGGCTGACCCATCGTTTGTGCGAGTTCGCCGAAGTTCATGGTCATGGCATCTTGCTGATAAATCGTCAGCTTCGGCCCTAAAAACGGGTGTGTTTGCAGGCGGGCGGCGAGATCGCGGTCCAGCTCAATGACCGTGAGCTTGTCCAGGCGTTCGCCTACAGGTTCGGTCAACGCTGCCAGGCCCGGGCCGATTTCGACCATAGCCTGACCTTTCTGCGGGTTGATAGCAGAGACAATACTTTCGATCACAAACTGATCGTTGAGGAAGTTTTGCCCGAAACGTTTACGGGCTAAGTGGCCCTGATGGACTCGATTATTCATTGGTATTAACAATCATTTTGATGGCGAGATTAAGCGCCGTAATAAAACTGCCGACATCTGCTTGCCCACGACCCGCAAGTTCAAGCGCGGTGCCGTGATCGACGGATGTGCGAATAAAGGGCAGGCCCAGCGTGATATTCACACCGCGACCAAATCCCTGGTATTTTAGCACGGGGAGACCCTGATCGTGGTACATTGCCAACACGGCATCCGCGTGGTCGAGATATTTGGGCTGAAACAGCGTATCTGCGGGCAGCGGGCCGTTTAATTTCATCCCCTGCGCACGCAGTTCATCCAGGACCGGAATGAGGGTGTCTATCTCTTCCGTTCCCATATGACCACCTTCACCGGCATGCGGGTTAAGACCGCACACCAGAATATGCGGATCGGCAATGCCAAACTTGGTGCGCAAATCATGATGCAAAATACCGATCACTTCCTTAAGCAGAGCTGGCGTAATGGCGTCGGCAACGGCTCTGAGCGGCAAATGAGTGGTTGCCAGGGCAACGCGCAGCGCTTCAGTCGCCAGCATCATGACGACTTTCTTCGCCTGTGAGCGCTCTTCAAAAAACTCGGTATGTCCGGTAAACGGGACGCCTGCGTCATTGATTACGCCCTTGTGTACCGGACCGGTAATCAGCGCCGCAAACTCACCTTGCAGACAACCATCGCAGGCGCGAGCCAGCGTATCCACCACATATTGTCCGTTCTCTACCGCCAACTGACCCGCGATAACAGGTGCCCGCAGAGCAATCGGCAACAGCGTCAACGTACCTGCTGATTGCGGTCTGGCTGGGGTATCTGGAGAGTATGGGAGGAGTGAAAGCGGTAAACCGAGCATTGCTGCCCGGTCACTGAGGAGTGCGGCATCCGCACAGACAACGAGTTCTACAGGCCACTCACGTTGGGCGAGCTGAACCACCAGGTCCGGGCCAATCCCGGCGGGTTCGCCGGGAGTGATCACAACGCGTTGAATACGAGTCATTAGTTGCTCAGAACTTTAACGTAGGCGCTGGCGCGCTGTTCCTGCATCCAGGTTGCCGCTTCTTCCGAGAATTTACGGTTCATCAGCATACGATAAGCTCTGTCTTTCTGCGCCGCGTCAGTTTTATCAACGTTACGCGTATCCAGCAGTTCGATCAGATGCCACCCGAAAGAGGAGTGCACCGGGGTACTCATCTGGCCTTTCTGAAGTTTGGTCAGCGCATCGCGGAAAGCGGGATCGAAAATATCCGCTGCAGCCCAGCCCAGATCTCCGCCCTGGTTGGCAGAACCCGGATCCTGAGAAAACTCTTTAGCCGCTGCCGCGAAGGTTGTTTTACCGCTCTTAATATCAGCTGCGATTTGTTCTAACTTCAGACGCGCCTGTTGATCGGTCATGATCGGCGACGGCTTGAGCAGAATATGGCGGGCATGAACTTCAGTCACGGAGCTGCTCTGGCTTTGACCACGCATATCGTTGACTTTCAGGATGTGGAAGCCGACACCAGAACGAATTGGGCCAATGATATCGCCTTTTTTCGCGGTGCTCAGCGCCTGGGCAAAGATGCCCGGCAGCTCCTGAATACGTCCCCAACCCATCTGGCCGCCTTTCAGCGCCTGCTGGTCAGCGGAATAGGTGATAGCCAGTTTGCCGAAATCGCTACCGTTACGCGCTTCATCAACAACAGAGCGCGCCTGACTTTCAGCCGCGTTAACCTGTTCAGAAGTTGGGTTTTCCGGTAATGGGATCAGAATGTGGCTCAGGTTCAGCTCGGTGCTGGCATCGTTTTGGTTGCCGACCTGCTGCGCCAGAGCATCCACTTCCTGAGGCAGGATAGTAACGCGACGGCGAACTTCGTTGTTACGCACTTCAGAGATGGTCATCTCTTTGCGGATCTGGCTACGATAGGTCGAATAGCTTAAGCCATCCTGTGCCAGACGGCTGCGCATCTGATCCAGCGTCATGTTGTTTTGCTTGGCGATGTTGGCAATTGCCTGATCCAGTTGCTCGTCAGAGATTTTAACACCCATCTTCTGACCCATCTGCAGGAGGATTTGATCCATGATCAAACGTTCCAGGATCTGATGACGCAGCGTGGCGTCGTCCGGTAATTGTTGACCAGCCTGACCCGCATTAAGTTTTACTGACTGCATTAAGCCATCGACGTCGCTTTCCAGAACGACGCCGTTATTGACGACGGCTGCGACTTTATCGACTACCTGTGGGGCAGCGAAACTGGTATTCGCGATCATGGCGATACCGAGAAGCAGCGTTTTCCAGTTCTTCATACTTTTTCCATTTCAATTAACCGCAAAGCGGATTACGTTGTAAATCAATCAGATCATAAAGAGCTTTGATACGGTAAAATGTTCGAACGCAACATTTGGTTGGTGCCGAGACCGTAGTTGGAACTCAGGCCGCGTAGTTCGATATTAAAGCCGATCGTGTTGTCATAAATCGCGTGCTGCTGTTTGTCATCCCAGCCGTTCAGCTTACGTTCGTAGCCGAAGCGAATGGCGTAACAACAGGAGTTGTACTGCAGGCCCAGCATGGAATCTGCTTCTTTGTTCACGTTGGTATCAAAGTAGTAAGCCCCGACAATCGACCAGCGATCGGCGATCGGGAAGCTTGCTACCGCGCCCACCTGTGAAATCCCGTTTTCATATTGTGGTTTAGTCACATCACGGGAAGGCACTGCAGCCTGAATATACTCCGGGCTGGCATAACGGTAGTTCAGCTGCAGCATACGGTTTTCGTCGCGACGATATTCGATGCTGCTGTTGCTGGTTGCGATGCTGTCCAGACGGGTATCGTACTGGACCCCACTGCGTAAACCCCAGCGATCGGAGATGCGCCAGTAGGTGTCACCTGCCCATACCAATGAGCCTGTTTTGTCGTCATTCTCCCATTCGATATGGTCATCGCCGGTGCGAGACTCGGTGAAATAGTAGATTTGACCCACAGAAATATTAAAACGTTCAACGGCAGCGTCATCATAAACGCGAGATGTGACCCCGGTCGTTACCTGGTTGGCAGACGCGATGCGGTCCAGACCGCCATAGGTACGATCACGGAACAGGCCGCTGTAGTCAGATTGCAGCAGGGACGAGTCATAGTTATAGATATGACTTTGGTCGCGATACGGTACATACAGGTACTGCGCACGGGGCTCCAGCGTTTGGGTATAGCCCGGCGCTAACATGTTCATATCGCGCTCGAAGATCATCTTGCCGTCAACTTTAAACTGCGGCATGACGCGGTTGGCTGAATCATCGAGCTTGTTAACGTTACTCGGATTGCTGTTGTACCAATCCAGGTTAGTCTGCTGATAGTGAGTTGCCAGCAGTTTCGCTTCGGTATTGATACTTCCCCAGTTATTCGACAACGGCAGATTAATTGTTGGTTCAAGGTGAACACGCGTCGCTTCTGGCATGTAGTCCTTGGTATTAACGAAATGGACCGCCTGCCCATAAATCCGGGTATCAAACGGGCCCACATCATTCTGGTAGTAGTTGACGTCTAACTGTGGCTGAGCGGAATAACTACTTTTGTTCTGGTCATCAAAGATCTGGAACTGCTTGGTCGAAACCGTCGCATCAAAGTTTTGTACCGCATAGCCGACGCTGAATTTTTGCGTGGCGTAGCCGTCGGTACTGGAACCGTATTTATTATCAAAATCGTTAAAGTAGCTGGAGTCACTGACCTTGGTGTAGTTAACGTTAAAACGCCACACCTGATCCATTACACCAGCGTGTTGCCAGTAAAACAGCCAGCGGCGGGAATTGTCATCCTTCGGATGTTCATCCTCGTACACTTTATCGGAATTCAGGTAGTCGAACTCCATCAGACCTGCGCCCGCCTGGGTGAGGTAGCGGAATTCGTTCTCCCACATGATACCGCCACGACGGTGCATATAATGCGGCGTGATGGTGGCGTCCATATTGGGCGCAATGTTCCAATAATACGGGAGATAGAACTCAAAATAGTTATTGGTAGAGTATTTTGCGTTCGGGATCAGGAAACCAGAGCGACGCTTATCGCCGACGGGTAACTGTAAATAAGGACTGTAAAAGACCGGAACCGGACCCAGTTTAAAACGGGCGTTCCAGATCTCTGCGACCTGTTCTTCACGGTCGTGAATGACTTCGCTACCGACGACGCTCCAGGGATTGGAACCTGGCAGACA
>OGJM01000447.1_pt1 | contig 22006 bp, 16 predicted proteins | sample 1572281 | NCBI WGS metagenome assembly OGJM01 (sample SAMEA2582147, study PRJEB24529) | metagenome | reverse complement strand
CTGAAGCAGCCTCAGTACCAGCCCATGCCGGTACAGTATCAGGTTATCATCATCTATGCGGTGACCAAGAGGTTCCTTTTGGATGTGCCGGTAGAGGACATCACCAGATTTGAGAAGGAATTCTTTGATTATCTGGATACCAAGCATCCCGAGATCCCCGCAGCCATCGCTGAGGAAAAGGTGATCTCCGATGCTACGGAAGAGAAGCTGGTAAAAGCACTGAATGATTTCAAAGCAGAGTTTCTGAAATAAGTGTGTCAGCCGTGATATACGGCAGAATGAGAGGTAACTATGGCATCAATGCGTGATATCAAGCGCCGTAAGACCAGCATTCAGGGCACACAGCAGATCACCAAGGCCATGAAGCTGGTATCTACGGTAAAGCTTCAGAGAGCCAGAGCAGGTGCAGAACGTTCTCAGACGTATTTTGACTGTATGTATGATACCGTAAATAATATCCTGTCCAGGGTAGGTCATCTGGAACACAAGTATCTTGTCCCGGGGGCTTGTCCGAAAAAGGCGGTCATTGCCATTACCTCCAATAGAGGTCTGGCAGGTGGTTACAACTCCAACGTAGCCAAACTGATCACTGGGCAGGAGGACTGGAAGACAGAAGACGTGGTAGTCTATGCCATCGGTAATAAGGGCCGGGAGATTCTGGAGAGAAAGGGATATACCGTGAAGGAATCCTATCCGGAGGTCATCGAAGAGCCCACATATGCCGAAGCAATGCTTCTGTCGGACAAACTGCTGACATCATTTGCAGCCGGAGAGATCGGCGAGATTTATCTGGCATACACACACTTCAAGAACACGGTGAGCCACGAGCCGAAGCTGTTGAAGCTTCTGCCCGTGGAATATGATGCAGAGGCGGGTGCATCCACAGAGGGTGCCGATGCGCTGATGAATTTCGAACCGGAAGATGTGGAAGCACTGGATATGATCATACCGAAATATATATCCAGTCTGATCTATGGTGCACTGATGGAAGCGGCAGCCAGTGAGAACGGTGCCCGTATGCAGGCCATGGATAATGCCACCAGCAATGCGGAGGATATGATCAGTGATCTGTCACTGAAGTACAACCGCGCAAGGCAGGGAAGCATTACCCAGGAGCTTACAGAGATCATTGCAGGCGCAGAGGCGCTTTAATATTTATATTTTGCACTGCTTTTCTCTGACAGGCTTTGTATCTTCCACGCAGACACGCTTTCGCTCGGATCGAAACGTAGCGGTACTAAATTCGCGCTGAAGCGCTCATTAAGTGCCGACGTTTCTTTACGGTCTGCTTAGGAATGATACAAACCTGTCAGGGACATAAGTGCAAAATGTGAGTTGATTATGAAATGCCCGCATAGTGGGCAGGAAAGAGGTAGAAATGGCAGGAGAGAATAAAGGAAGGATCACCCAGGTCATCGGTGCCGTACTGGATGTACGCTTCGATGAGGGCAAACTTCCCGAGATCAATGACGCGATCCGCATCCCTACCAGAGATGGAGGAGAACTGGTAGTGGAAGTCTCCCAGCATTTGGGTGATGACACTGTCAGATGTATTGCCATGGGTACTACCGACGGACTTGTGAGAGGAATGGAGGCTATCGCCACCGGATCTCCCATTTCCGTACCGGTAGGAGAGAATACCCTGGGCAGAATATTTAATGTACTGGGTCAGCCGATTGATAACAAGCCGGTACAGGCAGGAGTGTCTTACGAGCCTATCCACCGTGCCGCACCGACCTTCGCAGAGCAGTCTACGGACACAGAACTGCTGGAGACCGGTATTAAGGTCGTTGACCTGCTCTGCCCTTATCAGAAGGGTGGTAAGATCGGTCTGTTCGGTGGTGCCGGTGTAGGTAAGACTGTACTGATCCAGGAGCTGATCCGTAATATCGCAACCGAGGACGGCGGATATTCCGTATTCACCGGTGTAGGTGAGCGTACCCGTGAGGGTAACGACCTGTACCACGAGATGCAGGAGTCCGGCGTATTGGACAAGACCACCATGGTATTCGGACAGATGAACGAGCCCCCCGGAGCAAGAATGAGAGTCGGTCTGACCGGACTGACCATGGCAGAGTACTTCCGTGACAAGGGCGGAAAAGATGTGCTGTTGTTCATTGACAACATCTTCCGATTCACCCAGGCCGGAAGTGAGGTATCCGCACTGTTAGGCCGTATGCCTTCCGCAGTAGGATACCAGCCTACATTACAGACAGAGATGGGTGCGCTCCAGGAGCGTATCACATCCACCAAGAACGGTTCCATTACTTCCGTACAGGCAGTTTATGTGCCTGCGGATGACCTGACAGACCCGGCACCGGCAACCACATTTGCGCATCTGGATGCAACGACCGTTCTTTCCAGAAAAATCGTAGAGCAGGGTATTTATCCGGCGGTTGATCCGTTAGAGTCCAACTCCCGTATTCTGGAGGAAGATGTTGTCGGAAAAGAGCACTATGAGACAGCGCGTAAAGTACAGGAAATTTTACAGAAATATACAGAATTGCAGGATATCATCGCAATTTTAGGTATGGAAGAACTCTCCGAGGAGGATAAACTTGTCGTTTACCGTGCAAGAAAAATCCAGAAATTCTTATCCCAGCCGTTCCATGTCGCTGAGAACTTTACCGGTGTTCCGGGAAAATATGTTCCGTTGAAGGAGACAATCCGTGGATTTAAGGCGATCATTGAAGGTGAGATGGACGACTATCCAGAGGCAGCATTCTTTAATGTCGGAACCATTGACGAAGTCGTGGAACGTGCTAAAGAAATGGGCGCAAAACAAGGAGACTAAATTATGGCAAATACATTTAGTTTAAAAGTGATCGCCTGTGACAGAATTTTCTTCGACAGCAGATGCACACAGGTAGTTCTGCCGCTGCATGATGGCGAGAAAGCAATCCAGGCACATCATGAAAATATGGTTTTTGCAGTGGAAATCGGTGAAATCCGTATCACAGATGAGAACGGAAAAGAGATTATGGGAATCACGGGAACCGGATTTGCCCAGATCATCAACAACCGTGCCACGGTGCTGGTGGATACCTGCGAATACCCGGAGGAGATTGACATCCGCCGTGCGAAGGAAGCAAAAGAGCGTGCCGAAGAGCAGCTCCGCCAGAAGCAGAGTATTCAGGAATACCACCGTTCCAAGGCATCCCTCGCAAGAGCTATGGAGCGTCTGAAAGCCGGCAGGAGAGATACGCCAATAGGATATTGATCGAATCAGGGTTTCTGGTGATTAATTGATAAAAATTCGCAAAATACATTGACAAACACATTTGAATGCTATATATTTGTACAACAGCAGTTGGAAAATATAGTTTTTCCATACAAAAGAATAAATTCCGTGAGGGAGTAGTTCGCGTGAAGACGTGATTTGTCAACAAACCCGGTTTTATAACCTGGCAAATCTTAAAGAATGAGACTCATGTATGCCTGTTCCGGTAATACTATACCGGCAGGTATACGTGGAGTCTCTTTTTATTTGTCTTTTTATGCGGCTGGAAAAAGGAGAAAATTATGGCATTCATAATTGAGTTACTACTGATTGGAGTTGGATTATCCATGGACGCATTTGCAGTTTCGGTCTGTAAGGGTCTTGCCATGCGCAAGGTAAACAAGAAACAGGCAGTTGTGATCGGATTATTTTTCGGAGGATTTCAGGCGCTAATGCCATTCATCGGCTGGGCGCTCGGAACACAGTTTGAAAGTTACATTACCAGTATTGACCATTGGATCGCATTCATCTTACTGGCATTCATCGGTGGCAAAATGGTGGTCGAAGGATACAGACTAGAAGAAGATGAAACAGTGAAGAAACTGGATCCACCTCTTGATATGAAGGAAATGTTCCTGCTTGCAATCGCAACTAGTATAGATGCGCTTGCAGTTGGTATCACGTTTGCGTTTTTGAATTATCCGATCGTGGAATGTATCACGATCATTGGCCTGACAACCTTCGTGCTATCCATTGTCGGTGTTGTTGTCGGGAATATGTTCGGAAGCAGATACCAGAAAAAGGCAGAGATCGCCGGAGGTATTATCTTAATCCTTATCGGCTTGAAAATTCTGTTCGAGCATCTGGGAATTCTTGTATTATAACAGACACTTATAATAGATAATTGCGAAACTCTTAGAAGACGTGAATTAAATTACGGAAAGTTGACAAGAGCAAAAGAAAACACTGGGGAACCGCCGGTACTTAGAAGGCAGGTACAACTGTTTTCAATCAGGTCTGTGCATTTACTGCACAGACCGTGCGAAAGTGATTCAAGTGTGAGCAAATTCCTATCTGCGAAGCAGATTATAAATGAATTTGCGAAGTACTGCGAAGAATGAGCAGTACCGTTGCGAGTGACACGTAGCGGAAGCGTGTTTTCGTTGATCTTGTTAACTTTTCGTAATATTCATAACGTAAAATTGAGTTTCGCAAATATCTAATAATTATAAAGAAAAGAGGAGAGAAACATGGAGATTTTAAAGTCAGCAGTTATTTTAGTAATCGGATTTGTATTGCTTATCAAAGGAGCAGATTATTTCGTAGAGGGCAGTTCCTCCGTGGCGAAAAAGTTTAAAGTCCCATCTTTGATCATCGGTATGACGATCGTGGCAATGGGAACAAGCTTACCGGAGCTTGCGGTCAGTGTTACCGCAGCCATGGCAGGGAACAATACACTCGCAGTCAGCAATGTGGCAGGATCCAATATTTTTAATCTGATGGTAGTCTGCGGTGCCTGTGCACTGTTTGCACCACTTGCCATTGAAAAGAATACATTAATGAAAGAGTTTCCGTTTTCGATTCTCTGTGCCGGTCTGCTTGTAGTTATGGGATATCTTGGAATGTCGTTAGACCGCGTAGATGGTGTGATCCTGCTTGTGATTTTTGCCGTATACCTGTTCTGGATGATACAGTCTGCGAAAAAAGCAAGGACATCCGGTGATAAACTGGAAGCAGAAGAGGAGGCACTTGCCGAGGAAGAGATCAAAATCCTTCCGATGTGGAAATGCATGGTTTTTATTATTGGTGGAATGATCGCAATAAAGTTCGGCGGTGACTTTGTAGTCGATGGCGCATCTGCGATCGCAGCAGGATTCGGCTTAAGCCAGACACTGATCGGTCTTACAATCGTGGCACTTGGAACCAGCCTTCCGGAGTTAGTGACTTCTATTGTAGCTGCAAGAAAAGACGAAGTGGATATGGCACTCGGTAACGTGATCGGTTCCAACATTTTTAATATTTTACTGATCCTTGGTGTTGCAGCTGCGATCAGCCCGATCGCATTCCTCATGGAGAATATCATTGATATTATCATCCTGATCATCATGAGTGTGGTTGTATGGGGATTTGCATGGACATCCAGAAAAATCAACCGCACAGAAGGTATTATCATGCTTCTTATGTATGCGGTTTATATGGTGTATATCTGCATGCGGTAAAAGAAATAAAACGTCTTGACACAAACAGTAAAGAACAGTAAAATTATTGCAAAACAGTAAAAGACAGTAAAGAACAGTAAAACAATACAAGGACAGTAAACAAGAGTAAAGAACAGTAAAACTAAAGGGGCATATATGCAGAATCCATTTACGCTTACATTCGGAAAAAGTCCGCTCGAACCGGTGGAACGGCCGGTGCAGACAAATGAGATCGTGGATGCATTTACAGCAGAGTCTGTCAATCAGCAGATGTTTATTATCACAGGGGTACGTGGTTCAGGGAAAACCGTGATGATGACCGAGATCGCCAGAAGATTACGGGAGAAAGAAAACTGGGTAGTAATAGAACTCAATCCTTCTACGGATTTGTTACAGGCAATGCTGGCAAAATTAAATAGCAATAAAGTCTGTGCAGCAATTATAAAATCGGCAAAGATTGATCTTTCTTTTTTTGGTTTTGGGGTAGCAATCGAAGGAGTACCGGCGATCACAGATGCGGAGACTGCGATTATTACAATCTTAGAGAAAATGAAAAAGAGTGGGAAGAGACTGCTTGTTACCATTGACGAGGTCACAAACAACGATTTTATGAAAGTTTTTGCGGGATCCTTCCAGATCTTTGTGCGGCAGGATCTGCCAGTATTTTTGTTGGCAACAGGGTTATATGAGAATATCGATGAATTGCAAAATGAGAAAAACCTTACCTTTTTATACCGGGCACCTAAGATCCAGTTAAAGCCATTGAATCAGCTGGCGATCATCAATAAATATAAGAATATTTTTGGCACAGACCGTGATACGGCAGAAAAGATGGCGGAACTCACAAAAGGGTATCCATTTGCATTTCAGGTACTCGGTTATCTGACATGGAATCACAGTGGTCATTATGAGGTAGTAATAGATGAGTATGAACAGTATTTGAGTGAGTTTGTATACGATAAAATATGGTCAGAGTTATCGCAGAAGGATCGCATTGTGGCAAGGGGAATTGCCGAGACGGAAAGCGGAAAAATCAAAGAGATCCGGGAACATCTTGGCATGGAGACAAACGAGTTTAATCCCTACCGGAAAAGACTGATAAAAAAAGGAATCGTTTCCGGCGAGACCAGAGGGTATGTATTTTTTACACTGCCGCTTTTCGAGAGATATGTGATTGATAATTCATGAGTGAAAACAGGAGAATACAATTCAGGCATTATGTCGTCCCCATATTGTGTACACCGTGGAAAAAGCGTATAATACAAAGCACGAAATGGAAAGATATTATATACGGATGGAGGTAGTCATTATGTCATTTTTTGATGAGATGAAAGAGTCATTGGTATCAGCAGGAAAAGATGTATCCCAGAAGGCGAAGGAAGTATCCGGTGTTGCCAAGTTAAAATTAGACGTAAAGTCCAAAGAGGATTATGTAGAAAAACAGTATGCAGAACTGGGACGTACTTATTTTGATGCACACAGAGATGATGAGGAAAATGCCGAAAATGAACAGTTCAAAGTGATCAAAGAGGCATTGGCAGAGATCGAGCGCATGAAAACGGAGATCTTAAATCTTCAGGGTGCAGCAGAATGTCCAAACTGTGGAGCAAGAATGCCACAGGGAGCATCTTTCTGCAGCAGTTGTGGAACAAAAATGGCAGAGCCGGAGCATTTTACAGGCGAAGTTGTTGATGATGAGAAATTTGATGAATAAAGAAATTCATATCATTCGTTTACAGATAAGCGATGCGCAGAAAATGTAAAATTCAATGCAATAGCACGGAAACACCGAAAAACCAATGTATTCATTGACTTTTCAGTATTTCCGTGCTATTTTATGTGATAGGCGTTCAGCGTCTGATGTAACAGGACGCGATAATGCATACAATTATTTTAATATAAAACAAAACACAATGAAAAAGAGAGTACATGAAATGGAACTCAACAGATCATCTGTACAGATGGTCTTAGCAGAGAGGTTCCCGGGATATAGCAGGGCATCTGATTTTAATTCAGTAATATCAGATCCGCAGGATATCATGGTGCGAGGGAATGAGGAAAGCTTCATGGAACATGGCTTTGGAGTGGCAGGGCTGAACGGATGCAGAAAAGTGGCATGCGATAAGTTCTGACGGGACCGCCTGTTATAGCGGAGATGTTTTTGACAGAGACAGGAAATGGACTGGCAGAGAGTGTGCCGGCGGACAGAGTACGGTCAAAGACATATTGAGGTCTGTACTGTGAGGTACAGATGAACTGAAGTGGTAACACGGAAACAACCCGTCTTCTAAGAGATTAGAGGATGGGATTTTTATTTTAAGGAAAGAGGTAGAGAGAATGAGCAATAAAGGAAAGTATTATATGACAACAGCGATTGCCTATACATCGGGCAAACCGCATATCGGAAATACTTACGAGATCGTACTTGCAGATGCGATCGCCAGATATAAGAGAGCAGAAGGTTATGATGTATATTTCCAGACAGGAACTGACGAGCACGGACAGAAGATTCAGGAAAAAGCAGAGGCAGCAGGTATTACACCAAAGGAATTCGTAGATGGAGTTGCAGGAGAGGTAAAAGCAATCTGGGATCTGATGAACACATCCTATGATAACTTTGTCCGCACTACAGATGCCGATCACGAGAAATGCGTAAAGAAAATCTTCAAAAAATTATACGATCAGGGAGATATCTACAAAGGAGCTTACGAGGGACTTTACTGTACACCATGTGAATCCTTCTGGACGGAGTCCCAGCTTGTAGACGGCAAATGCCCGGACTGTGGACGTGAAGTAAAACCGGCAAAAGAGGAAGCTTACTTCTTTAAAATGAGCAAATATGCAGACCGTCTGATCGAGCATATTAACACACATCCGGAATTTATCCAGCCGGTATCCCGCAAGAACGAGATGATGAACAACTTCCTTCTTCCGGGATTACAGGATTTATGCGTATCCAGAACATCCTTCAGCTGGGGAATCCCGGTAGATTTTGATCCGAAACATGTTGTTTATGTATGGCTTGACGCACTGACCAACTACATTACAAAAATTGGTTATGACCCGGATGGTTCTTCTGAGTTGTTTCGGAAAAACTGGCCTGCAGATTTACACTTAATTGGAAAGGATATCGTCCGTTTCCATACGATTTACTGGCCGATCTTCTTAATGGCATTGGATCTGCCATTGCCAAAACAGGTGTTTGGCCATCCATGGCTTTTACAGGGCGGCGATAAGATGAGCAAATCCAAAGGAAACGTGATCTATGCAGACGATATGGTAAGACTGTTCGGCGTAGACGCAACCCGTTACTTCGTACTTCATGAGATGCCATTTGAAAATGACGGTGTCATCACATGGGAATTGGTAATTGAAAGATTCAACTCTGATCTTGCCAACATTTTAGGAAATTTGGTAAACAGGACGATCTCCATGAGCAACAAATATTTTGATGGTGTTGTAAGGAAAACCGGCGCAGCCGAAGAAGTCGATGAGGATTTAAAGGCTGTCGTTACCGGAACCAGAGATAAAGTACAGGAGAAAATGGACAAACTCCGTGTGGCAGATGCGATCACCGCTGTATTTGACCTGTTCCGCCGCTGCAACAAATACATCGACGAGACGACTCCATGGGTGCTTGCAAAAGATGAGGCAGACCATGACCGTCTTGCAGAGGTATTATATAATCTGACAGAGTCCATCACGATCGGAGCAGGATTACTGCACAGCTTCCTGCCGGAGACAGCAGAGAAGATCGTAAACCAGCTGAATACTACATTGCGCGATTATGACGATCTGGACAAATTCGGACTTTACGAAAGTGGAAGCAGAGTGACAGATACACCGGAAATCTTATTTGCACGTCTGGATGCAAAAGAGGTTATGCCGAAAGTGGAGGAGATCAAAGCAGCCCAGAAAGCAGAGTTTGAGGCAGAACAGAAGAAACTTGCCGGAGAAACGGAAACAGCAGAAGAAGCGGAAGAATCCGCAATTGACATTGAACCGAAAGCAGAGATTGAGTATGATGATTTTATGAAGATGCAGTTTCAGGTAGGAGAGATCATTGCCTGCGAAGCAGTTCCAAAATCAAAGAAATTACTCTGCTCACAGGTGAAGATCGGAAGTCAGGTAAAACAGATCGTTTCCGGTATCCGCAAGCATTACACACCGGAAGAGATGGTTGGCAAAAAAGTCATGGTATTAGTGAACTTAAAACCGGCAAAACTTGCAGGTGTAGTCTCAGAGGGTATGTTACTCTGTGCAGAGGATGAGAACGGGGAACTTGCATTGATGGTTCCGGAGAAAAAGATGCCAAGCGGAGCAGAAATCTGCTAGAAAAACAGAAATTAAGACACAATTAAGATTTCTCTACTATTAAAATACTTTTTTAACTGCTAAAATAAAACTGTTCAGGCTGATAAATGCCGGACAGTTTTATTTTATTCATGTTTGCAGCAAAGGACAGGTTTGTCCGTAAAGCGGGAGACAGGCTGTTCACAGAAAAATATTGGGAGGATAGGACATGCAGACAATTTTAGTGTGTGATGATGATAAAGAAATTGTGGAAGCGATCGAGATCTATTTACAGCAGGAAGGCTTTCATGTGCTGAAGGCATATGATGGTGAAGAAGCGCTTGAGATATTGAAGAACAATGAAGTACATCTTCTGATCATGGATGTCATGATGCCGAAGCTGGACGGAATCCGTGCAACCCTGAAAATCCGTGAGAACAGCAGTATTCCGATCATCATTTTGTCAGCAAAAACAGAGGATTCAGACAAAATCTTAGGACTGAATATCGGGGCGGATGATTATGTGGAGAAACCGTTCAATCCGCTGGAACTGGTGGCAAGGGTGAAATCCCAGCTCCGCCGCTATACGCAGCTTGGAAATGCAGCAGAATCCGGTGACAGTATTTATACAGTTGGAGGTTTGAGCATCAATGACGATCTGAAGGAAGTGACGGTGGATGGCGAAGTGGTGAAGCTTACCCCGATCGAGTATAACATTCTTTTACTGTTAGTAAAGAACCAGGGAAAAGTATTTTCTATCAACCAGATTTATGAGAGCATCTGGAATGAGGATGCGATCGGAGCGGATAATACAGTGGCAGTACACATCCGCCATATCCGCGAGAAGATAGAGATTAATCCAAAAGAACCCCGCTATCTGAAAGTTGTATGGGGTGTTGGTTACAAAATTGATAAGAATTAAGAGTTAAGGAGCAATTATGGAGAGCCATCCTTATTCCTACGGAACAAAACTGACGGGTCTGATCCTGCATCTGTTTTTTACAGTGGTTTTAACGATAGCAGTATTTTTGCTGGCATCCATGCTTAGTAAAAATATTTTTGAGTTGTCAGACGTTGGAACAGAACAGTTTCTGGATTCCGGGTATTACACAAAATGTATTGAAAAAAAATGTGATGACCTGAGCGATTACCTGCGTCTGCTGATCAAAGGTGAAAGCCGTACTTCAGAGGAGAACAGGCGTTATCTGCAATACACCAATGAGTTTAAGAGCGGTGATAGCAATTTCTGCTATTGGTACAGGATTGGTGAGGCGTGGTACACAAATCAGCCGGACACGAAGGAAGGACAGGAGTTTGACGTGGAAGCTGTGCTGATGGAGGCGAAGACCATGGGAAATTACCTGATCTATGATCTTGTGGACAAAGAATTTGGCACTGACATTAACGGCATGGCAGACTACTTCTTTGGCGGCGGAAATCAGATGCTCTGGCCTGCAGATGATATGACACTGATCATCGGGATCGATACGGAGCTGTCTGCAGAAGATGATATTTATGAGGCATCCCGGGAGTACGAACAGCTTCATCCATGGATCAAAGTCTGTATTTTCTGTGGTCTGGTCAGTCTGATGGGATGGATCATCTCGCTGGTTTATCTGACTTTGGCAACCGGACGCCGTACAGGCGAGGAGAAAATCCATCTGAATCCGATCGATAAGATCAAGACGGAGATCCTGGTGGCAGCTTTTATTTTTATGATGGCAGAGCTTGTGATCCTCATTACAAAAGTAAACAGTGAGGAATGGGCTGTTTATGGGATCATTGTAGCATCGGGAACCGTGAGTCTTGTGATCGACGGATTATTCCTGATCTTTTATCTGAGCATGGTGCGCAGAATGAAAGCGGAGATGCTCTGGGAGACAAGCGTTGCGTGCTGGCTCGAAAGAGGCATCCGCAAAGTATTTGCCAGACAGAAAACAACGGTGCGTGTGCTGCTGCTTTTTGCAGGACACATGGCTGTCTGCTTCGTACTGGCGGTCGGTGCATTTTACTATCAGAGTATGACTGCACTGGTGGTGCTGCTCTTATTTTCAGCAGGAGAGTGCTATATGATCCTGCGAAAGGCAGTGGAGCAGTATCAGATCCGGCAGGGTGTGGAGAAGATCAGGGACGGAGCGCTTTCCGGAAAAATTGACATTGAACAGCTGCACGGCGAGGAGAAAAGCCTTGCGGAGGCGATCAATAACATTGGAGAAGGTCTTTTGCATGCAGTGGATGACAGTACCAAAAATGAACGCATGAAGGCAGATCTTATCACAAATGTATCTCATGATATCAAAACACCGCTGACATCAATTATAAATTATGTAAACCTGATGAAGCTGGAAAAAATTGATAATGAACGTGTGCAGGGGTATATTCAGATTCTGGATGAAAAATCACAGCGGTTAAGGCAGCTTACGGCGGATCTTGTGGAGGCATCTAAGATCAGTTCCGGTAATGTGAAGCTTGACATGCAGGTCATTGATCTTGTAGAACTTGTCTATCAGACAAGCGGAGAGTTTAATGAGAAGTTTGAGCAGAAAGAACTTACGATCGTCACAAAACTCCCAAAGACAGCTGTGCTGATCCGTGCAGATGGAAGGCAGCTTTACCGTGTGATCGAAAATCTTTATAATAATGTTGCAAAGTATGCACTGGAAAAAACAAGGGTGTATGTGGATATTGCATATGTGGAAGAAAAGGTTGTCTTTTCCATTAAGAATGTATCAGAACATTCCCTTGCAAGGGAGAACAGCAATGCCGGAGATCTGACGGAACGTTTTATCCGCGGGGATTCGTCGAGAACGACCGAGGGAAGTGGTCTGGGACTTTCCATCGCAAAGAGCCTTACGGTTTTAATGGGTGGAGTGTTTGACATTAAGGTGGATGGTGATCTGTTTAAGGCATCTATTACATTCCCACAATATGTAGACGAGAACAGCAGTAATCCGAAAATGGAAGAGCCGGCAAGCGAAGATGATTACGAGATTGAAGAATTAGAACCAGAGGAGAGAACAGAGAAAGAATGATAAAAGCAGTTATTTTTGACATGGATGGCGTGCTAATTGACACAGAAAAATGGTTGAATATATACTGGCAGCAGGCGGCAAAAGAGGCGGGATTTTATTTTACCAGAGAGCATGGACTTGCAATCCGCAGCCTTGCAACAAAGTATACAGGACCTTATCTGCAAAAGATATTTGGACCGGAATTTGATTATGAAGCGATCCGGGCGAGACGCAAACAGCTCATGAAAGAACATATTGAGAAAAATGGGATTGAGAAAAAGCCGGATGTGGATGAAATCCTGGATTATCTCCGCTCAAAGAACATCAAGACTGCCGTTGCAACAGCAACGGATCCGGAACGTACAAAACAGTATCTCACACAGATTGGTATCTATGATAAATTTGATCAGCTTGTGAGCGCCACAACCGTAGAGAACGGAAAACCGGAGCCTGACGTGTACCTTTATGCATGTGAGCAGATTGGGGAGAAACCAAAGGATTGCATTGCGGTGGAAGATTCGCCAAATGGAATCTTATCTGCATACCGCGCAGGGCTTTCTGTTGTGATGGTGCCGGATCTCGCAGAACCGGACGAGGAGACAGCAAAACTTCTGTATGCAAAATTTGATACACTCGCCGGATTGAAAACAATCATTTAGAAGAGAAAGAACTTTGGGGATTCCCGGAGTTCTTTTTTAAATGCATAAAACAATTGATTTATTAATTTAGTGTATGAAAGTCTTGATTTTTACAGGGAGTATCTTTATAATTCATATAAAAGCGCGAAAGACGAGTTGAGTTAGAAAGCTTCGCCGGAGATTGGGATGGAGGAACGTATGAAATTATATGATAGTGGCGTTTACCTTGTAAACGGAAAAGAAATTATGACGGACGCGACAGAGGTACAGCAGAAGACGGGAAAAGCTGTCACAAAAGAGCAGGCTGCCGGAAATACCATCGCTTATGGTATTTTGAAAAAACATAATACTTCAGGAAACATGGACAAGCTTCAGGTTAGATTTGACAAGCTTACCTCACATGATATTACATTTGTAGGAATCATTCAGACCGCAAGAGCATCTGGCTTAGAGCGTTTTCCAATGCCATACGTCCTGACAAACTGCCATAACAGTTTATGTGCAGTCGGTGGTACGATCAACGAAGATGACCACATGTTTGGACTTACCTGTGCAAAAAAATACGGTGGAGTTTATGTTCCACCACATCAGGCAGTGATCCACCAGTTTGCAAGAGAGATGTTAGCAGAGAGCGGAGCCATGATCTTAGGATCTGATTCCCATACCCGCTACGGTGCATTGGGAACCATGGCAGTCGGCGAAGGCGGACCGGAGCTTGTAAAACAGTTACTGAACAAAACATACGATATTGATATGCCGGGCGTTGTAGGTGTTTACCTGACCGGAACACCACAGAAAGGGGTTGGACCTCAGGACGTTGCCCTTGCCATTATCGGTGAAGTGTTTGATAAAGGTTATGTGAAGAATAAAGTCATGGAATTTGTGGGACCGGGTGTGTCGAACTTAAGTGTTGATTTCCGTATCGGCGTGGACGTTATGACGACCGAGACGACCTGCCTTTCCTCTATCTGGAGAACCGATGAAAAGGTACAGGATTTCTATGCGATCCATGGAAGACCACAGGCATACAAAGAGCTGAATCCGGGGGATGTGGCTTACTATGATGGAATGATCGAGATTGACCTCGGTCAGATCAAACCAATGATCGCAATGCCATTCCATCCAAGCAACACTTATACCATCGAAGAGCTGAATGCAAATCTGATGGATATTCTGGACGACTGCGAGAAACGTGCAGAAGTCAGCTTTGACGGAGCTGTAAAATTAGATTTAAAGAGCAAAGTAAGAAACGGAAAGCTTTATGTAGATCAGGGAATTATTGCGGGCTGTGCCGGCGGTGGATTTGAAAATATCTGTGATGCCGCAGACATTTTAAAAGGTGCAAGCATCGGACCGGATGAGTTTACATTGAGCGTATATCCGGCAAGTACCCCGATTTACATGGAACTTGTAAAAAATGGTGCAGTGGCAAGCCTCATGGAGACAGGAGCGATCGTCAAAACAGCGTTCTGCGGTCCTTGCTTTGGTGCCGGAGATACTCCTGCAAATAACGCATTCTCTATCCGTCACTCCACAAGAAACTTCCCGAACCGCGAAGGTTCCAAGGTCCAGAAGGGACAGGTTGCATCCGTTGCGCTTATGGATGCAAGATCCATTGCAGCAACTGCAGCAAATAAGGGATATTTGACCGCAGCTACCGATCTGGATGTAAATTATACAAAACCGAAATACTTCTTCGACAGCAGGATATACGAGAATCGCGTCTTTGACAGCAAGGGAGTGGCTGATCCAAGTGTGGAGATCCAGTTTGGACCAAATATCAAAGACTGGCCGGCAATGAGTGCATTACCGGAGCATATGGTATTAAAGGTTGTTTCAGAGATCCATGATCCGGTTACGACAACTGACGAGTTGATCCCATCCGGAGAGACTTCCTCCTTCCGATCCAATCCGCTTGGACTGGCAGAGTTTGCACTTTCCAGAAAAGATCCGCTCTATGTGGGACGTGCAAAAGAGATCCAGAAAGCAGAGAAGGCAGTGGAAGCCGGAGAGTGTCCGGTTGAGGCTGTACCGGAATTGCAGGCAGTGATCGATACGATCAAGACGGTTTATCCTGATTTTGGTGAGAAAGCGAGAAAAGAGAAAGGCTATGCAGGATTTGGAAGTACCATTTTTGCAGTGAAACCGGGGGACGGTTCTGCGCGTGAGCAGGCTGCTTCCTGCCAGAAGGTACTCGGAGGCTGGGCGAACATTGCGAATGAGTATGCAACCAAACGTTATCGTTCCAATCTGATCAACTGGGGTATGCTGCCATTTATTATCGGAAAGGGTGATCTTCCATTTGAAAATCTGGATTATCTCTTTATTCCGGAAATCAGAAAAGCTGTTGAGGACAAGCAGTCTGAAATTCAGGCTTACGCAGTGAAAGACGGCGCATTAAAACCATTCAGCCTTCATATGGATGCCCTGACGGATGATGAGCGGGAGATCATTTTAAAAGGCTGTCTCATCAATTACTACCGTGGTTAATTTAAAAATCTAAAAAGATGATAAAAACAGAGGTCTGCTTAGTGACAGACCTCTGTTTTTGCGTTAGAATGAGAGTATAAATTACGCTTAGAAGCGCATGTTTGCACAAGTCGTTTCCGGCAGAAAAAGGAGAGCTTAAGTTGGAAGAACTAAAACAAAACGAACAGATACAGACACCGAAGACAAAAAAGACAGATGAATTTCATTTGAAACAGATCACGATCATAGCGCTTGCTATTTTTATCACATTCTGTTGCTGCATTTTATTTTTCTTTGTCATATACCGTTATAATGGGTTTACAGATTTCTGGAAGAAACTGACATATATTTTACAGCCGGTCATTATCGGACTGGTTGTGGCATATCTTCTGAATCCGTTGATGAAACTCATAGATGGAAAGTTATTTTCCCTGTTTAAAGGAAAGATGAAGAGTGAGAAAAAAGCGAAAAAAATATCAAGAGGGCTGGCAATCGCAGGTGCACTGCTGTTTTTGGTAGGCATCATTGTCCTGCTGATCGCTGCGATCGTTCCATCCATCATCCAGAGCATACAGGGCATCATATCCACACTCCCTGCTGAGGTGCGTTCGCTTGTTGACTGGATCAATGATATCGCCAAGGGAGACAGCCAGATAGCGGACATTGCGGAAGAAGTAATCACACAGGCGGGTAACTTCTTTGAAAATTGGATGAAAAACACGCTGCTTCCACAGGCAGAAGTCTATATCTCTTCCATTACCAGCGGAGTGATCACCGGAGTAAAATTTGTGATCAATATTCTGGTCGGACTTATCATCTCTGTGTATGTTATGGCGAGTCAGGAAAAGTTTGCAGGTCAGGCGAAGAAAATCATTTATGCTATTTTTAAACCGGTCAGAGCCAATGTTGTAGTAGAGACTGTGCGGAAGAGCAACGAGATCTTTGGCGGATTTATCAGTGGAAAAATTTTAGATTCTGCCATTATCGGTGTGATTGCCTATATCGTGCTTGCGATCATGAAAATGCCGGATACCATGCTGGTGGCTGTGATCATTGGTGTGACCAATATTATTCCGTTTTTTGGACCTTTTATCGGGGCGATCCCATCCTTTATCATTATTGTTTTACAGAATCCGGTACAGGGATTATATTTCCTGATTTTTGTTATCATTTTACAGCAGGTAGACGGAAATATTATCGGACCGAAGATCCTCGGAGATTCCACCGGGCTTTCCTCTTTCTGGGTTGTATTTGCCATTCTCGTATTTGGCGGTCTGTGGGGCTTTCCTGGAATGCTGCTTGGTGTGCCGATCATGGCAGTGATTTATTATATTGTTTCCAATGTTGTCACATATTCCCTGAAAAAGCGTGGGATCCCGGCAACGGAGATAGATTATGTCAACCTTGACCGCATCGATAAGCACACCAATCAGCCGGTTTATGAGACCACGGAAAAGAATAAAAAACAGGATGAAAAATCGGCAGGGGAAGCATGATAATTTTTGACATCTAATTGTGCCTATGATAAACTAAAAGGTATCATAGACAAATTGAAAAAGGTAATGGATCATTACGGAAATGCACAGTTTGAGGTGGCAGAATTGGATAAATATGAATATAAATTAAAGCTGGATCAGATGAAATCACTCACAGCCGAGGGGAAATACGAAGAGGCGGCTGAGATCGCGGATACCATCAACTGGCGTAAGATAAAGAACATTAACGCTCTGGTAAAAGTAGGAGAGATCTACGAGAAAGTAGGGCGTTATGATGAGAGCAAGGATGTTTTGCTGACGGCTTATGACAAGTCGCCGATCGGCAGAATGATCATTTATCGTCTTGCAGAGGTTGCAGTCAGGACAAAGAGTTTTGATGAGGCAAAAGAGTATTATCAGGAGTTTGTGGAGATCGCACCTCATGATAATTTAAAATACGTGTTAAAGTATGAGATAAGCAAAGCGCAGGGTGCAGATATCGGCACCCTTATTGGCATTTTAGAAGAACTCAAAGAGCAGGAGTATTCAGAAGAGTGGGCATATGAGCTTGCATATCTGTACCATAAAGCCGGTATGAGCGAGAAATGTATCGATGCCTGTGACGAACTGATCTTATGGTTTGGTGATGGCCCATATGTAGAACGCGCATTAGAATTAAAGATGCTGTACCAGCCACTGACAAAACAGCAGGAAGACAAGTACCGCACATTCCGTCAGAGACATGACGGCGTTGTAGAAGTGAGACCGGAAGATCCGTTAGAATCCGGGGAGATCATACCGGAACCGGTGCAGATCAAAGATGTGAAGATGTCTGCGGAACGCTTTAACACACAGAACCTGCAGGAAGAACTTCAGAGAAGTATGCAGGAGATCATGAATGCCACGGAAAAAGAGGCAGTCAATGATACGATGGATAACATTAAGAAACTGGTAGAGGATATTCCGTATCTCCAGATTCCATCCGAGAAAGAAGAAGAGCCACAGGAAGAAGAGGTTTACCAGCATATTGAGACAGATGAGGAGATTGACAATTCTTTAAAATCCAATTTCCAGGAGATGTTAGTGGATGAGGATGGACAGATGAGCCTTTATATGCAGGGAGGCAGAGTGGCAGAGCCGCAGGTATCCGGACAGATGAGCATTGAGGATGTGCTTGCTGAATGGGAAAAGACCAAGCGTGCCGCAGAGGCAGCCTTGCAGGAAGCAGAGCAGAGAAAACTCGAGTCTGCAAAGGCGAGAGCACTTCAGGAAGCGGAAGAACTGCTGGGGCGGCTTGCGGATGTCATTCCAATGCTTGATTCCGGCTTGACGCCGAAGGATCTTCTGGATCAGAAATACTTAAGCAAAGACGGACAGCCGAACGACAGTGCAGTCTCCATGGTTACGAACATGAACCAGTTTTTACAGCAGGAGATCGACCGCCTCAGCGATGAAAATGCACAGATGGATGAACAGCTCGCAGCTGTCGGGGCATCTCCGGTTGGAGATTACATGGCAAACGCCGGTGTGGCTGCGGAAGACGCAGCACAGAACGTTGTGGCAGCCGGTGTACAGGAATTAATGGCAGAGGAAGAACTTCCGGAAATCGCAATGCCGGAAGCGTTAGCAGAAGCGGACGACACAATGGAGGCAGGCACATCTGCGGAAGATGTGGAAGCAGCTATTTTAGCAGAGACTGCGCGCCAGATGGCAAAAGAATCAGTGGAAAAAGAAGAATTACCGGAGATTGAGCTGCCAGGGGACTTAGACCTTGGAAAAGAGGAAACAGCAGAAGAGATTCTTCCTGCCATTGCGGAACCGGAGGCATTTGAAGTTCCGGATACGATCAGTAAGCTTTCCAAAGAATTAAGAGAAATCTTTACATATTTTGTTCCGATCACGGGTATGGAGGAACAGCTCTGTCAGGCACTTACAGGTGCATCCCAGCATCTGGCGAAGGGAACGACGGCTGGAACCGGAAATATGATCATACAGGGCGGTTCCGGAAGCGGTAAGACAGTGCTTGCGACGAGTATGATCAAGGCATTACAGAAAGAAACAGGAAAGCCGAATGGCAAGATCGGCAAGATCGAAGCATCAGTCCTCAATCAGAAGGATGTTGCAGCATTGCTGAAAAAAGTAGCCGGTGGCTGTCTGATCATCGAAAAAGCCGGAGATCTGTCCCGCGAGACAGCGTTAAAACTTTCTCTTTTATTAGAACAGGATACAAGTGGAGTGCTTGTGATCATTGAGGATACAAAACATGGAATCCAGAAGGCTTTATCCAGAGATGATGGATTTGCAGCGAAGTTTTCTGAGAAGATCAATATTCCTATTTTTACCAGTGATGAACTGGTTTCGTTTGCAAAATCTTACGCAAATGAATTGGGATATACCATTGATGAGATGGGTGTGCTGGCGCTGTATAACAGCATCAGTAATATTGAGCACGCTGACAGGGAGACAACCCTGACAGAGGTAAAAGAGATCGTCGATAAAGCAGTAGCACATTCAGAGAAGGGTGGTTTGAAAAAGGCGTTCAGCATTATCACATCCAGAAGATATGATGAGGATGATTACATTATCTTACGGGAGAAAGATTTTGACTAAAGAAGAAAACCACAGTGAGTCTGCGGTTTAGAGATAGAAGTGAAGAGGGGTAGGGATTATGGCGAATTTTACTGAATTAGACCGCTATCTGTTCGGTCAGGCGACACATTACGATATTTATCGGAAGCTGGGGGCACATTTTGCAGAGGTAAAGGGAGTAAAGGGAGTATACTTCGACCTGTGGGCACCGAATGCGGAAAGAGTTTTCTTGATCGGCTCATTTAACGGATGGAATGAGACGGCAAATGAGATGACACGCCTGAAACCGGAGACAATGGGGATTTACGAATTGTTCATTCCGGGATTGAAGGAGGGGGAGCTATATAAGTATCTGATCGAGACAAAAGATGGCAAGCGTCTTTATAAGGCAGATCCTTATGCAAATTATGCAGAACTCCGGCCGGGAACAGCATCTGCGATTGCGGATATTGAACATTTTAAATGGACAGACAGCAAGTGGATGGAGAATCGTAAAAAAGAAGAGGATGTGTATGCACAGCCGATGGCAATCTACGAGGTTCATCCGGGCTCCTGGAAACGTCATCCGGGCAGGGATGATGAAGGATTTTACAGTTACAGGGATCTCGTAACCTATCTGATTCCATATGTAAAAGAAATGGGGTATACACACATTGAGCTGATGGGTATTTCGGAGTATCCGTTTGATGGTTCCTGGGGATATCAGGTAACCGGATATTATGCACCGACCTCCCGCTACGGAAAGCCTGAGGACTTTGCATATTTTATCAACGAGTGCCATAAGAATAAAATCGGTGTGATTCTGGACTGGGTACCGGCGCATTTTCCAAAAGATGCCCATGGACTGGCAGAGTTTGATGGTACATGCCTGTATGAGTATGCAGATCCAAGAATGGGAGAGCATCCGGACTGGGGAACCAAGATTTTTGATTATGGCAAAAATGAGGTGAAGAACTTCCTGATCGGCAGTGCGCTGATGTGGGTAGAACACTATCATATTGATGGTCTCCGTGTGGATGCGGTTGCCTCTATGTTATATCTGGATTATGGAAAAGAAGAAGGGCAGTGGGTTCGCAATAAATACGGCGATAATAAGAATCTGGAAGCCATTGAGTTCTTTAAGCATATTAACACACTGATCCTGGGACGTAACCACGGAGCGGTGATGATCGCAGAGGAATCTACTGCATGGCCGAAAGTGACCGGTCCGGTAGAAGAGGACGGACTGAACTTCAGTTATAAATGGAATATGGGATGGATGCATGATTTCCTTGATTATATGAAGTTAGACCCATATTTTAGAAAAAATAATCATCATAAAATGACATTTGCCATGAGTTATAATGCGAGCGAACATTATATCCTGGTGTTATCTCATGACGAAGTGGTACATTTAAAATGCTCTATGCTCAATAAGATGCCTGGACTTGGAAGAGACAAATTCCAGAATCTTATGGCTGGTTATGCCTTTATGCTTGGGCATCCCGGCAAAAAACTTCTGTTTATGGGACAGGAATTTGCCCAGCTTCAGGAGTGGAGTGAGGAGAGAGAGTTAGACTGGTATCTCCTCGAGAACCCGGATCATAAACATATGCAGGACTGGGTAAAAGCACTCCTCCACTTATACCAGAAGAATCCGTGTCTTTATGAATTAGACGGCAATTGGGATGGCTTTGAGTGGATCAATGCGGATGACGCAGACCGCAGCATTTACAGTTTTGTCCGTAAGAGTAAAGATGGAAAGAACAATATGCTGTTTGTATGTAACTTTACTCCGGTTGCCCGCCCGGATTACCGTGTCGGCGTGCCAAAGAAAAAGACCTATAAACTTGTCTTGGACAGTGATGCTGCTGAATTTGGCGGTGAAGGAACCGAAAAATCGGTATCTTACAAAGCTGTGAAATCAGAGTGCGATGGAAGAGCGTTCTCCTTTGCATATCCACTTTCCGGCTATGGAATTGCAGTGTTCAAATATTAAGCCGGAGTTTAATTAGCGTAGTGTCGCAGATTTTGTGGTGCTTTTATAGGTTGTGAGGGGCAGATATAAGCGCCCTTTCGCAAGTCAGAATTTTATATGTTAATGAAAAAGAAAAACGGTATAAACGAAATATTA
>OGJM01000405.1_pt1 | contig 24391 bp, 25 predicted proteins | sample 1572281 | NCBI WGS metagenome assembly OGJM01 (sample SAMEA2582147, study PRJEB24529) | metagenome | reverse complement strand
TGAATTGTTGAAGTTTATCAAAGTTGGCGGCGGCTTCGCATGGGTGTAAGCAGCTATGCTGATCGTAGGATGTCTGGTGGCGTTTGTTGTATCGATCATTGCAATCAAATTTTTGATGGGATATATCAAGAAAAATGATTTCAAAGTATTTGGTTATTACCGTATCATCTTGGGTGTGATCGTGCTTGGGTACTTTGCGGCAAGCGGATTTTTAAAATAATATACAAACGGGTGGCTATTTATGCAAGAAAAATGTATAAATAGCCACTTGATTTTTTTGAAAAATGTGATAAAATATACCACAGAGTTGAATTATTATGCAGAATAAATTGCGAAAGGGAGAGATTAGATTATGAAGAAGAAATTATTAAGTGCATTATTGGTGGCAACATGTGTGGTATCTATGGCAGCTTGCGGAAGTGATAAAAAAGAAAAGGAAGCTAAGGCTGACAAGATTATTGTCGGAACAGAGGCTGGTTTTGCACCATACGAGTACATGAAAGGCAATGAAGTTGTCGGAATTGATATGGATATCGCAAAAGCGATTGCGGATGATATGGGAAAAGAGCTAGAGATCAAGAACATGGATTTCGACGGTGCTTTGGCAGCGGTTGCAAGCGGAAAAGTAGATTTTGTTGCAGCAGGTGTGTCTATCGATGAAGACCGTTTGAAAACAATGGACTTCTCTCATGAATATGTAAATTCAACAGAGGTAATCGTTGTAAACGGTGACAGTCCGGCAGTGACTCCGGCAGGAGCAGAACTTTCAGGAACAGATCTTGACGGAAAAGTAGTTGCAGTACAGCAGGGGAATATCGCAGATATCTGGGTATCCAATGAAAAGAACTGCAAGCCGAAAGAAGTAAAGCGCTATACAAAATTTGCTCAGGCTGCAGAAGATTTGAAAAATAATAAAGTAGATTGTATCGTAATGGACCAATATCCGGCAGAACAATTAGTAGCTTCTAATGGAACATTGAAAATTTTAGATGGTGTGCTGTTTGAAGATAAATATGCAATTGCAGTGAAAAAAGGAAATCAGGAATTACTGGATAAAATCAACAAAGTAATTGATCAGTTGATTGAAGATGGAAAAATTGAAGAATTTACAGCAAACCATACACAAAAGTAATAAAATAGTGTAAAATAGAAGATAAGTAATTTTAGAATCAGCAGATTTTGTATAGTCTGCTGATTCTTTGATGCAATTACAAAAGAAAGAGAGGAGAAAAGATGGACTTCATACAAAGGTTTATAGAAGGGTTTCATCATGCGGTAATTTATGACCAGCGGTATTTGGTTTATTTGGATGGTCTGAAGGTTACTATTTTAATTTCCATATTTGCAATCCTGATCGGTGTGGCGATTGGTCTGTTTATTGCGGTGGTGAAAGTAACGGTTTCCAAAAATATTTTTGTCAGAATTTTGAAGTGGTTCTGTAATGTGTACACGACAGTGATTCGAGGAACACCGGTTATGGTACAGCTTTTGATCATGTACAATATGGTGTTTACGGCAAGAGACACAAATGAAATTTTTGTCGGTGCAATCTGTTTTGGTATCAACTCGGGTGCGTATGTGGCTGAGATTATCAGAGCGGGAATTGAATCCATTGACAGAGGGCAGATGGAGGCAGGTCGTTCACTTGGCTTCAACTATATACAGACGATGCGCTATATCATTGTCCCACAGGCAGTGAAAAATATTCTGCCGGCGCTTGGAAACGAGTTTATCGTATTGATCAAAGAGACTTCTGTGGCAGGAGTAATTGCGGTGACAGATTTAACAAAAGCAGCGCAGTACATTGGTTCTACAGACTTCATTGTATTGCCGCCGTTGTTTGTAGCAGCAGGCTGCTATCTTGTGATCGTGTTAGGACTTACAAAATTGCAGAGTTTATTGGAAAGGAGGTTGTCACAAGGTGATCGTCACTAAGAATTTACAAAAATCATTTCATGGAAACAAGGTGCTTTGTGGAATTGACGAGCATATTGAAAAGGGAGAAAAAGTAGTAGTGATCGGACCGTCTGGTTCCGGGAAATCTACATTTTTGCGATGCCTCAACCTTCTGGAAGAACCGACAGGCGGAGAAGTGTGGTTTGAGGGGAATAACATCACAAGCAAAGATTGTGATATCAACAAACTGAGACAGAAGATGGGCATGGTATTCCAGCAGTTCAATCTGTTTCCGCATTTATCGATAAAGGAGAATATCATGCTTGCACCGGTGAAGCTTGGTGTGATGACAAAGGCAGAGGCGGAGAAGAAAGCAAAAGAATTGTTGCAGCGTGAGGGACTCCCTGACAAAGAGAATGCATATCCGAGACAGTTGTCAGGTGGTCAGAAACAGCGTATTGCAATTGCAAGAGCTCTGGCGATGAATCCGGATGTGATGCTGTTCGATGAGCCGACGTCTGCGCTTGACCCGGAGATGGTAGGAGAGGTTCTGGAACTGATGAAAGAACTGGCAGATGAGGGAATGACGATGGTAGTCGTGACGCATGAGATGGGATTTGCAAAAGAGGTTGCAACGCGTGTACTGTTCATTGATGAGGGAAAAGTAAAAGAAAGCAACGCGCCGAAGGAATTCTTTGAAAATCCACAAGATCCGCGTCTGAAAGAATTTTTGTCAAAAGTATTGTAAGAAAGCGAGGGAGAACGTGATGAGTATTTTATTTGTAGAATATCCAAAATGTACGACCTGTAAAAAGGCGAAGAAGTGGCTGGAGGAAAAGGGCATTGCCTTTGAGGACAGACATATCGTGGAGGCAAATCCTACTGCGGAAGAATTAAAGGCGTGGCATGAAAAAAGCGGTCTTCCACTGAAGCGTTTTTTCAACACAAGCGGTATGAAGTATAAAGAACTCGGGCTGAAAGATAAACTTCCGAATATGACAGAAGAAGAGCAATATGCACTTCTTGCGACAGATGGAATGCTTGTGAAACGTCCGCTTTTAGTAGGTGAAGAGTTTGCTGTTCCGGGATTTAAAGAGGTTTCCTGGGAAGAGGTTTTAAGTTAAATGAAATATGAAAGAATTGAGATTGGGAGGTTCATTGAACGTCCCAATCGCTTTATTGCGTATGTAGAAATTGCGGGTAAGAAAGAGACCGTGCACGTGAAAAATACAGGGCGTTGTGCTGAACTTTTGACACCGAATGCATCGGTGTATGTGCAGCGGGCAGAAAATCCGGATAGAAAGACCCAGTGGGATCTGATCGGTGTAAAAAAAGGAAAACGTATGATCAATATGGATTCCCAGATACCGAACAAAGTAGTGGAGGAATGGATTAAGCAAGGGAATTTGTTTCCGGACGCGATAGTGATCAGACCGGAAAAGACGTACAGGAAATCCAGATTTGACCTTTATGTGGAAGAGGGAGATAGAAAAATCTTTGTAGAAGTAAAAGGAGTCACACTGGAGGAAAATGGAATTGTAAAATTTCCGGATGCACCGACTGAGCGGGGGATAAAGCACATCGAAGAGCTTTGTGAGGCGACAAAAGAAGGATATGAAGCGTATATCTTTTTTGTGATCCAGATGAAAGGCGTGCGGTATTTTACTCCGAATATGGAAACGCAGCCGGCATTTGGCGAAGCGCTAAAACGAGCGAAGGAGCAGGGAGTGCATGTACTTGCATATGACTGTAAAGTTGGAAAAGACAGCATTGAGATTGGAAAGGAAGTGCCTGTTCTTTTGGAGGATGAGAATCTAAAGAAAATCGCAGATCCGCTGGTCGAATGGTATAGGGAGAATAAAAGAGAACTTCCGTGGAGAGAACAGATCAGTGCCTATCGTGTGTGGGTGTCAGAGATTATGTTGCAGCAGACAAGAGTGGAGGCGGTGAAGCCGTTTTATGCCCGATTTTTAAATGCGCTTCCGACAGTAAAGGATTTGGCGGAGGCGGAGGAAGACCAGCTCTTGAAGTTGTGGGAAGGTCTTGGATATTACAACCGTGTGCGGAACATGCAGAAAGCGGCAAAGCAGATCATGGAAGATTTTCATGGAGAATTTCCCAAGACCTACGAGGAGATAAAAAGTCTTACAGGAATCGGAAACTATACGGCGGGAGCAATCAGCTAATTTGCATTTGGGATTCCAAAACCGGCGGTCGATGGCAATGTACTTCGTGTGGTTTCGAGGATCACGGCAAGCTATGATGACATTATGAAAGCGAGCGTGCGAACAAGGATAGAAGAGCAGCTGGAACGTATCATTCCGAAAAATGCGGCGAGTGATTTTAATCAGGGTCTGATTGAACTTGGTGCAATTGTATGTGTGCCGAATGGGGAACCGAAATGTTTGCTGTGTCCGTTGAGGCAGCTCTGTGAAGCGAGGGAAAAAGGAATTGAGTCAGAGCTCCCGGTGAAGACAAAAGCAAAAGCGAGAAAGATTGAAAAGAGGACAGTATTCATTTTTCAGGATGGCGAGAATGTAGCAATTCGGAAACGTCCGGCAAAAGGCCTTTTGGCAGGATTGTATGAACTTCCGAATATTGAGGGAGAATTAAGTGCAGATGAAGCGCTGGAATACAGTAAGAAAATTGGACTGCAGCCGCTGAGAATAAAGGAACTGGGGGTGGCAAAACATATTTTCAGCCATGTGGAATGGCATATGACCGGGTTTGCCATTCGAGTAGATGAGTTGGAAAAATCTTGTACAGAGAAAATGTTGTTCATCCATCCGGAGGAAGTGCAAAGAGAGTATCCAATTCCGGCAGCATTTGAATATTATACCGATTTTGTGGATATCAAACTTGGACAGGAAAAATATGAGGAATAAGAATAGGACCAGCAATCTGCTGGTCCTAAATTGTTTGTCTGGATATGGCCGGCTGTTTTTTGAATGCAGCCACATATACGAGCTGATAACAGATTACAGCCATTGCACCGGCGCCTACCACGTCGATCACAGAGTGTTGCTTTAAAAACATGGTAGATAAGATGATGAGTCCGCCAAGTACAAGCGAGGCGTATTGAATCCATCGATATTCTTTTAATCTTTGGCTATGCATAATTGCAATGCAGGCACCGATGGAATTATACACGTGCAGGCTTGGGAAAATATTCGTCGGTGTATCAGCACGGTATAACTGCTTTACTAAATCGACAAAAATATTGTCGTGCTCAAATGTTGTCGGACGTAAAATCTGCCCATTTGGATAAATAGTTGAAAATATCAAAAAAATCGTCATTCCAATACAGAGAAAGGCTGAAAGTTTATAAAAATCAGTCTTATCTGTGAAAAAGAAATATCCGACAGTCACTGCGATGAATACAAACCATAGTCCGTAAGGAATGATGAATATCTCTAAAAATGGTATCTTTTCATCGAGACTGGTATGGATAATATGGAAATCTGTTGTCACATGTTTTTCCAGATAAAAAAACCAAGGAAGGTAAATGAATCCGTAAAGAAAAACCCATGCATGTCTATGTTTTTGTAGGAAGCTTTTCATGCTATCAAAATCCCTTCATAAAGTGAATTAAAGTATGTAGATGATTATAGCATGAAAAAGATTGAGCAACAACAGTCTTCATACTATCTTTAGAATTTTTAAAACTTTTTTTCGAATATGACCATATCGTATTGCCGTTTTGCCTGGAGAAATGATTCTGGTGTACGAAGTGTCCAGACTGCGACCGGTGTGCGGTAGAGAATTCTTATTATTCGGAGACTGATGTTGGAGGCGTCTTTGAATTTATAAGAAATAAAATCGGGTTTTGCAATACCGTTTAAAAGGAGAAAACGGACAAGAAAACAGGCAAGCCAAGGCTCGGTCTTTCGTGTCTTTGTCAGGTTCGAGGATAGCTGACCACGCAGAATATGCGGGGCATTTTTTCGAAACCAGAAAATCCCGATTGTGTTAAAAGACTGAATCAGATAAGCTCCCTGATAAGTTTCCAAAAGCTTGTGTACTTCATGACAGAGTCTGGTGCTTTTTGTAGGAAGTTTTAATTCGATCAAAAGCGGAACACGACCGTTGACGTACGACAACACATCGGAGAGAAGCGGAATTTTTTCCGATGTGTGATTCAGGTAAAGTTTCTGCAAGTCTTCATAAGAGGTTTCTTCGATGAGGGCATCAATCTGGCACATCCTTGTGAGCGTGTCATCGTGAAAAACGACTACTTTTTCATCTTTTGTCAGATGGACGTCAAGTTCGATGCCGACATGCTGCCTGACTGCTTCCTGAAAAGCTTTCATGGAATTTTCAGGAATGGCACGGGCATCTGAAAACAGGCCGCGATGGGCGAATTCTGTATGAAAAAATGGTTCCATCATTTTACGTCTGGCGAGATTCGGACAGATGAAGATCAAATACAAGAATAACAATAAAAATAGTAATACAATAAAAAACATAACTACCTCCTTTGCGGCACGATGACCTGAAGCATTTTAGAATCGCATGAGGCGGAAATGCTTTTTTGCAAAAATACAGGTTCTCCGTCTGTGTGAACCGGCAATGCTCGTTCTGCGTGAATGCTCACATGGCGGCACTGATAGGTATGGACACCTTTAAAATGCGTATGCCAACCGGTAAATGCTGTCGGAAGGAGGGTGAGAATCTTTAATTTTGAAAGATCAGAAACAACAATTACATCGAGCAGATTGTCATCGGGGCGAGCATCGGGGCAGAATTTGACCCCTCCGCCTTCGTATTTGTGGTTCATAATTGCGGCAAAATATGCAGATGGAAAAGAGAATTCTTCTTTATGATCCAATGTTACTGTCATTTTCTGGGGTGTTGTCAGAAAGAGACGGTGCAGGGAAATGCCGGCATAAGTGAGTTTCCCAAGGTGGATCTTATTCAATGCAACTTTCAATTTTGAAATGACTGCCTCGTGGCAGATAGCGGCGTCAAAGCCAATACCTGCACTTACGGCAAAATGTTTCAAGCGGTCTTGATACTGCAATCGTCCGATATTTATCGAGCAGGTGTCATGTGCCGCGAGAATAAGCTCCAAAGCCTCTTTGGGTGAAGAAGGGATATTCAGGCTTCTGGCAAAATCGTTGCTTGAGCCAATTGGAATATACCCCAGAATCACCTTTTCATAATCTTGGATTCCGTTTACCACTTCGTTTATCGTACCATCTCCGCCGAGTACAACCAAAGTGGAAGGAGCATCATCGGAGGTGGCTTTGCGGGCAATCTCGGTCGCATGTTTTTGATATTTTGTAAAATACGCTTTATAAGGTATGTTTTGCTTTTTTAAAATAGATTCTAATTCGTCCCACACGACATGTCCGAGACCGGAACGAGCGTGCGGATTTACAATAAAAATGTACATTTGCATCACCTGTCTTTTGTTCTTGGAGATATTATAACATTTATAATTGACGATGGTCACTAGAAAAGTTAAAATAAATATAACAAAATTTTTGGTATAAAATAATAAATATAGTGCATTAAAGAGGAAAGAAAGATGGATAGAACGGAAAAGTATAATTTGAGCCAAAAAGAACAGCTTGCATTAATTGGAAAAGCATTGTCATCGGAATTGAGACTCCGGATTTTGAGTGAACTGGAAGAAAGAGCTTATAATGTAAATGAAATTGCCGAATGTTTACAGATACCGGCATCTTCGGCAGCGCTGCATGTTCGGGTTCTTGAGGAAGCTGGACTGATTGAGACAGAACTTCGGGCAGCAGTCAGAGGATCTATGAAAATCTGCAGAAAGAAAGTAGATGGAATTTTTATTGACTTACAGCAGGAGGAAGAAGGAGAAATCGATGAGATCCACATGCCAATCGGAAATTATGTGGATTACCATGTGGAGCCGACTTGCGGAATAGTATCTCAGGACGGGTACATTGATGTGGAAGATGAGGCTTCGGTATTTTATAATCCTGCAAGGGTAAATGCAAAGCTCATTTGGTTTGGAAATGGATATTTGGAATACCGTTTTCCAAATGTGACATTAAAAAAGAAAACACTCAGGAAAGTGGAGGTGTCCGCAGAAATATGTTCGGAAGACCATGAGTACAATATGGACTGGCCTTCTGATATTACACTGTGGATCAATGACGTTGAGGTTGGAACGTGGGAAAGTCCGAGCGATTTCGGCGGAAGACGCGGGAAGCTGAATCCGGCATGGTGGTCATCGGATAAGACCCAGTATGGCATGTTAAAGAACTGGTGTGTAAAAAAGGACGGAAGCTTTCTGGACGGTGAAAAGATTTCTGATGCCGGACTGGAAAAATACAACCTTTCTGACAAGGATTATATTTCGGTGAAGATCGGAATTAAGGAGGATGCAGCACACAAAGGCGGAATTAATATATTTGGTGACGGCTTTGGAGATTATCCACAGGATATTGTTCTAAAATTGAGTTATTAAAGCTTTACAGTATAGGAAAATGTGATATAATAAATAACAAATAAGGTGTTTTAAAACAAAAATATTAAAATAAAAAAAGGAGAAGAAGAATGAAAGCGAGACTGGTAGAACAATTCAAACAATTATTTGGACCAGAAGGGGATATCCGGGCGTATTTTGCACCGGGGCGTGTGAATCTGATCGGGGAACACACAGACTACAACGGAGGGCATGTGTTTCCATGCGCGTTGACATTAGGTACATATGCGATTGCAAGAAAGAGAGAAGATGACAGGCTGAGACTGTACTCTGCAAATTTTGAATCTCTCGGTGTGATCGAGTCAAGCCTGAATGATCTGGTTCCGTCAGAGGCAGCAGGATGGACGAATTATCCGAAGGGAGTTATGTGGACATTTGAAAAACGTGGATATAAGCTTACAAACGGACTTGATATTCTGATTTACGGAAATATTCCGAACGGCTCAGGGCTTTCTTCATCTGCATCGTTGGAAGTTCTGACAGGAGTGCTTTTGAAGGATATGTTTGCATTTGACGACTTGACGATGGTTGAGATCGCGCAGATTGGGCAGTATTCAGAAAATAACTTTAATGGCTGCAACTGTGGAATTATGGATCAGTTTGCAAGCGCGATGGGAAAGAAAGACAATGCTATTTTCCTGGATACCAATACGCTGCAGTATGAATATGCACCGGTTGTGCTTGAAGATGCAAAAATTGTAATTGTAAACAGTAAAGTAAAACACAGCCTTGTGGACTCTGCATACAATGACAGAAGAAATGAATGTGAGACTGCCTTAAGAGAACTGCAGAAAGTGTTGGGTATCCAGACGCTTGGTGATCTGACAGAGGAGGAATTTGAGGCGCATAAAGATGCAATCCAGTCTGAGATCAGACAGAAAAGAGCAAAGCATGCGGTGTATGAGAACCGAAGAACGATCAAGGCGGTAGAAGCGCTCAAAGCAGATGATATTGAGACATTTGGAAAGCTGATGAATGCATCTCATGTATCGCTTCGAGATGATTATGAGGTATCTTGTGAAGAGATTGATATTTTGGTGGATCTCGCATGGTCAATCGAGGGCGTAATCGGATCACGTATCACAGGAGGCGGATTCGGCGGATGTACAGTAAGTATTGTGAAAAATGATGCAGTGGATCATTTCATCGAGACTGTCGGAGCACAGTATGAGGAGAGAGTGGGACACAAAGCGGAATTTTATGTAGTAGACATCGGAGATGGAGCAAAAATTTTAAAATAAGCAGGAGAGAAAAAAATGTTATTTGAAAATATTAAAAAATTAGTACAGTATGGAATTGACACAGGATTGACGCCGGAGTGCGAACGTATTTATACAACGAATCTGTTGTTGGATCTTTTTCACGAAGAAAACTATGAAGATACGGATATTCATGATGAGACAATTGAACTTGAAACAGTTCTGGCAGGGGTACTTGATGAGGCATGTAAAAGGGGAATTATTGAAGACAGCATTGTGTACAGAGACCTGTTTGACACAAAGATTATGAACTGTCTGACACCACGCCCGGCACAGGTACAGGCTGAGTTTGCAAAAAGATATGAGGTTTCTCCAAAAGAGGCGACAGACTATTTCTACAAATTGAGTCAGGACAGCGATTATATCCGTCGCTACCGAGTGAAAAAAGACCGCAAATGGAAAGTGGACAGCGCTTATGGTGAGATTGATATCACAATCAACTTATCAAAACCGGAGAAAGATCCAAAGGCGATTGCGGCTGCGAAGAATGCAAAGGCAAGTAGTTATCCAAAATGTCAGCTCTGTGTGGAGAATGAAGGATATGCAGGTCGTGTGAACCATCCGGCGAGAGAAAACCACCGTATTATCCCGATCACAGTGAATGACAGCGCATGGGGATTCCAGTATTCGCCATATGTATATTATAATGAACACTGTATCGTATTTAATGGTGAGCATACGCCGATGAAAATTGAAAAACAGACATTTGTAAAATTATTTGATTTTGTAAAATTGTTCCCACATTATTTTCTGGGATCAAACGCAGACCTTCCGATTGTAGGAGGCTCTATCTTGAGTCATGACCATTTCCAGGGAGGAAATTATACATTTGCAATGGCAAAAGCGCCGATGGAAGAGACATTTACAATCAAAAACTTTGAAGATGTAGAAGTTGGAATTGTAAAATGGCCATTGTCTGTATTGAGATTGAGAAGTACAGATGAGTCGCGTTTAATTGAACTCGGAGCACACATTTTAGATGCATGGCGAGGATACACAGACGAAGCGGCGTTTGTATTTGCGAACACAGATGGAGAGCCACACAACACGATCACTCCAATCGCAAGAAAAGTTGGGGATACATATGAGCTGGATCTTGCGCTCCGCAACAATATTACAACAGAAGAGCATCCGCTTGGAGTATATCATCCACATGCACAGTGGCATAATATCAAAAAAGAGAACATTGGTCTGATCGAGGTAATGGGACTTGCAGTGCTTCCGTCTCGTCTGAAAGAAGAGATGGAAATCCTTGCAGATTATCTTGTGGAAGGCAAAAATATCAGAGAGAATGAAAAGATTGAAAAACATGCAGACTGGGTAGAGACATTCCGAGGAAAATATGACGGATTTACAAAGGAAAATGTAATGGAAATTTTGGAAAAAGAAGTTGGAATTGTATTTACCAATGTTTTGGAAGATGCAGGTGTCTATAAATGTACAGAAGAGGGAAGAATTGCATTCAAACGGTTCATAGAGACACTGTAGGCATTTGGAGAGGATGAGAACAGAATGGAACAGAGAGCATTTGGAGCGAACAGCAAAGGTGATGCTGCTTTATTATATACATTTACGAACAAGAACGGCATGATGATCGGGGTGACTGATCTGGGGGCAACGCTCCATGCGGTCCTTGTGCCGGACAGGGATGGCAGTCTCTGTGATGTGGTACTTGGATATGACACGGCAGAGCAATATGAAGAAGGAGCTACTTTTTTTGGAGCTACGGTGGGCCGGAGCGCGAACCGCATCGGTGGTGCATCATTTGTGCTGAATGGGGAAAAATATAATCTGGATAAAAATGACGGTGAAAACAATCTTCACAGCGGGTTGGATTTTTATAGTTTCCGTGTGTGGAAAGTGAAAGAACAGACGGAGAACAGCATTACATTCGCATTGCACAGTCCGGATGGCGATCAGAATTATCCGGGTGAATTGGGCATTGAAGTGACTTATACGTTGACAGATGACAATGAAATAAAAATTCAGTATCATGGAGTGCCGACAAAAGATACGATCATCAATATGACAAATCATAGTTACTTTAATCTGTCCGGACATAAATCCGGTTCGGTGTTAGATCAAGAAGTATGGATTGATGCGGATGCTTACACGAGAGCGGATGCAACGTCGATTCCAACCGGAGAGATCGTTTCCGTAGACGGGACACCAATGGATTTTCGTGTGCCAAAGACGATTGGAAGAGATATTGAAGAAGATTATGAGGCATTGAATTTCGGAAATGGATATGACCATAACTGGGTGTTAAAGCCACGTGACGGAGTTGGAAAGGTTGCAACACTTTATTCTGATAAAACGGGGATTGAGATGGAAGTGTATACAGACCTTCCTGGAGTGCAGATGTATACAGCCAATTTTGTAGAGGATGAGTGTGGAAAAGAGGGCGCAATCTATCAAAAACACCACGCAGTCTGTTTTGAGACACAGTATTTCCCGGATGCAGTGAATCATGAGAACTTTGTAAGCCCAATCTGTCGTGCAGGTGAGGCGTATGACACGACTACGGTTTATAAATTTGGGGTGAGATAGGAAGGATTATTGTATCCAGCCTTGACAAGGTAAAAAAGGTGGCATATAATGAATACTACGTTTGCGAACCACGACAATGCTGAATTAGGGCTTGTACTGGTTTCGACGGGGGTTCAGAAGTTTGGGAAGCCATCTGCGGGGCGGGCCCGCATAACAATCCGTACTTTAAAATTAAACGCAGACGAAAATTTAGCGTACGCTGCCTAGTGGCAGCAGTCGGCCTTAAGTCGCTCACTGCTTAAGTCACCGGCTTCAACGAGGTGAGGCACTTCGTTTCCAAAGCTTTGAGGGGATGGAAGAATTTATGAAGCTACTGAGATCAGAAGCCTGTCATTAGGCGGCTGATGGAGGGAATGTCAAAATAATGACTGTGATGGGAGATGCCTCGATGGAAGGGCTTTCGGACAGGGGTTCGATTCCCCTCAGGTCCATTTCAAAACCTCAGCATATGCTGAGGTTTTATTTGCATATGTTTACAAGTAGTGCTATAATTTTTTTACAGGGGAAAATGCAAAAAAGGGGTATCAGGATAAATGGATAAGATAAGTATTATTGCTATTGTAATTGCTCAGATTGTAGTTGTCATCTGTGTGTTGGTCGTATTTTTACAGAGAAGAAGTATGAAGAATCTCATCGAGAATCTGACAACGATGATTGATGATGCAACAAAAGGAACATTGAAATCAAAAAGGCCGGATGGCTCTGTGTTTTCGGATCTGGAAGTTAAGATGAATCAGTATCTGAAAATATGTATTGTGAGAAACAGACGTGCAAAAGAAAAAAAAGACAGGATCAAGTCATTGATTGCAGAAGTTGCTTTTCAGACGCAGGCACCACTTGCAGATGTGAAGATGTATTCTGATATGCTGGTTGAGCAGAAAGATCTCTCAGATGACAGCAGAAAGATTGCAGAGCGCATCAGTGCACAGGGGGAACGCTTGAATATGATGTTGGAGGCAGTTGTGAGAATTTCTGTGCTGGAGAGTGGATTGAATTCTATTGAGCCGAAATCACAGAATCTTGGGAATCTTTTATGTGAAGTGAGTCAGGAATTGCTTCCATTGGCAGAGAAAAAAGGAATTGCAATTCAATATAAGAAAAAGAAGATTCAGGCGGTGTTTGATTATCCGTGGACGCTCGTGGCGCTTTCGAATATTTTGGAAAATGCAATTAAGTATTCAAAACCGAATTCCATGGTCAAAGTAAGTGTGATGCAGTATGATATGTATGCGAGAGTAGATATTACGGACAATGGAATGGGAATTGATTATACAGAGACAGAGGCGATTTTTAAGAAATTTTATCGCACAAAAGAGGCAAAAGAGCAGGAAGGTCTTGGAATTGGTCTCTATCTTGCGAGACATATTATACGAGAACAATGTGGATACATTAAAGTGTCCTCGATTGTTGGAAAGGGAACGATGTTCTCTGTATTCCTACCGAGGGTATAAAATATAGTAAAGGGCAGATGGCAGTTGGAAAAACTAAAAAAAGGAGTTTTCTGACTGCCATTTATTGTTTCACAAAGTTGACATAAATCTTTGGTATGATAAAAAGAGAATATTAAACGAGGTGAAGATATATGGAAAAATTGAAAATATTGGTTGTAGATGATGAGAGCAGAATGAGAAAACTGGTAAAAGATTTTTTAGAGAGAGAGGGACATATTATTATAGAAGCTGCTGATGGGATGGAAGCGATGGATATTTTTTATGAGAATAAGGATATCGCTTTGATTATTCTTGATGTGATGATGCCTAGAATGGATGGATGGCAAGTGTGCAGAGAGGTGCGTGCGCTGTCTCAGGTTCCGATTATCATGCTGACAGCACGCGGGGAAGAACGGGACGAGCTGCAGGGATTTGAACTTGGAGTGGATGAATATATTTCAAAACCGTTCAGTCCGAAGATTTTGGTTGCGCGAGTGAATGCAATCTTAAAAAGAGGAAGAGCAGCGGCTTCTGAAGATTTGATTGATGCCGGGGTCATTGTGATTGATAAAGCAGCACATCTTGTAAAGATTGATGATGTACCGATTGATCTGAGTGTGAAAGAGTTTGAACTTTTAACATATTTTGTGGAAAATCAGAAGATGGCATTGTCCAGAGAAAAGATACTGAACAATGTGTGGGATTATGATTATTTTGGCGATGCGAGGACAATTGATACCCATGTGAAAAAACTGAGAAGCAAGCTGGGAGAAAAAGGAAATTATATTAAGACGATATGGGGAATGGGATATAAGTTTGAGGTGGAATAATGCGAGGATCAATTAAACGTCAGATTTCAGTCATATTTATCGGGCTGGTAGTGGCAATTCTTTTGATTTCACTTGGAGTGAATGCAAAATTTCTCGGACAGTATTATATCCTGAATAAACAGGCGAGTCTGACAGAGGTATATGAAAAGTTAAAAACAGCTTCTGAGAAAGGGAAATTGACATCTGACAGCACGGTAGAAGAATTGAGCGAGATGGTTGAGATTGGTAATATTACGCTTGCTGTTGTTTCAGGAAAAGAGAAAGTCCGTCTTTCGATTGCGCAGAATGAACAGAAAAGTGATGAACTGGTCATGCAGCTGATTGGTTATATGCTAGGGCGGAATCAGGAGAACGGGACGCTTTTAAAGGAGAGCGATACCTATCAGATTCACAGTGCAAAAGATGTGCAAAGTGGGTACGAATATATCGAGATGTGGGGATATCTGGAAGATGGAAGTACATTTATTTTAAGAAGTCCGCTGGAGAGTATTCGGGAAAGTGTGGCGCTCTCGAATAAATTTTTATCTTACATTGTGGTTGTAGTTGTACTGATCAGCACCGTCTTGGTATGGTATTTTTCTAAAAGGATTGCAGATCCGATCATGGAACTGGCAGTTTTGTCGAAGAGAATGGCGGATTTGGATTTTGATGCGAAATATACAAGCGGCGGAGATAATGAGATTGGAGTTCTTGGAGAGAACTTTAATGCGATGTCAGAGAAACTGGAGCAGACCATTTCGATGCTGAAAAAAGCCAATTATGAATTGCAAAAAGATATTGAGAAAAAAGAAAAGATGGAAAATATGCGAAATGAGTTCCTTGGAAATGTATCTCACGAATTAAAGACACCGATTGCTTTGATACAGGGGTATGCGGAAGGACTGAAAGAGGGAATCTCGGATGATCCGGAGAGTCGGGCGTTTTATTGTGACGTGATTATGGACGAAGCAGGAAAGATGAACCGTATGGTGAAAAATCTGCTGACATTGAACCAGTTGGAATTTGGAGAAGAGGAAGTGTCTTTTGAGCGTTTTGACATCGCGGAACTGATTCGCGGAGTAGTGCAAAGCTGTGAGATACTGATACAGCAGAAGAATGCCACAGTGCATTTTACGCAGAATGAACCTGCGTATGTCTGGGCGGATGAGTTCAAGGCAGAGCAGGTTATTCGAAACTATGTGAGTAATGCATTGAATCATGTAGAGGGGCAGATGCTGATTGACATTCGCATTTCAAAAGGAGAAGAGCCGGATACGACGAGAGTTTCGGTGTTCAATACCGGAAAACAGATTCCAAAGGAGGATATCGGGCACATTTGGGATAAATTCTACAAAGTGGATAAAGCGCACACAAGAGAATATGGTGGTAATGGAATCGGACTTTCTATTGTTAAGGCGATTATGGAATCGTTCCATCATGAGTATGGAGTGAACAACTATGAAAACGGAGTGGAATTCTGGTTTGAATTATCTGCAAAATAGAGGAGGGCACAAGTGATATGATAGCGATTATTGATTATGATGCGGGGAATATAAAAAGCGTAGAAAAAGCATTACAAAAGTTGGGACAGGATGTTGTGATCACACGCGAGAAAGAGCAGATTTTAGCTGCGGATAAAGTGATTCTGCCTGGAGTCGGGGCATTTGGAGATGCGATGAAGAATCTGAACGAGTATGGTCTGGTGGAGGTTATTCATCAAGTGGTGGAAAAAAGGATTCCCTTTTTGGGGATTTGTCTTGGGCTGCAGCTTTTGTTTGAAAAAAGCGACGAGTCGGAAGGCGTGAAAGGACTTGGAATTTTAAAAGGAGAGGTTTGCAGAATTCCGGATCAAGAAGGGTTTAAGATTCCGCATATGGGATGGAACTCTTTGCATCTTCAGAATGACGGAAGACTCTTTCGGGGAATTGAAGAGGACGCATATGTATATTTCGTGCATTCTTATTACCTGAAAGCCAAGGAGGAACAAATTGTGAAGGCGACGACAGAATACGGCGCACACATCCATGCATCTGTGGAAATGGATAATGTGTTTGCATGCCAGTTTCATCCGGAAAAAAGCAGTGATGTGGGACTTCGGATTTTGAAAAATTTTGTAGAGCTTAGCTAGGAGGAAGAGAGATGTTTACGAAAAGAATAATCCCTTGTTTGGATGTGCACAATGGGCGCGTGGTGAAAGGAGTTAATTTTGTAGATTTGATAGATGCCGGTGACCCGGTTGAGATTGCGAAGGCATATGATGCAGCAGGAGCAGATGAGATTGTATTTTTGGATATCACAGCATCGTCAGATGAGAGAGAAACTGTTGTCGATATGGTGCGGAAAGTGGCCGCCAATGTATTTATTCCTTTTACAGTTGGCGGAGGAATCCGGACGGTAGAAGATTTTAAAGTACTTTTGCGGGAAGGAGCGGATAAGATTTCAATCAATTCATCTGCGATCAATCGTCCAGAGTTGATACGGGAAGCGGCAGAAAAATTCGGCAGTCAGTGTGTGGTTGTCGCAATTGATGCGAAGAAAAGAGCGGATGGAACCGGATGGAACATCTATAAAAATGGTGGAAGAGTCGATGTCGGTATCGACGCGGTTGAGGGGGCAAAAAAAGTGGGTGCGCTCGGAGCGGGAGAGATTCTTTTAACGAGTATGGATGGAGATGGAACAAAGGCAGGGTATGACCTGGAGTTGACAAGAGCGATTGCGGAAGCAGTATCGATTCCGGTCATCGCATCAGGCGGTGCAGGAACGCTGGAACATTTTTATGAGGCGTTGACGGAAGGAAAGGCAGATGCGGCGCTTGCAGCATCTCTATTCCATTTTAAAGAATTAGAGATTAAAGAAGTCAAACAATACTTGCGAGAGAAAGGCGTTTCAGTCAGAATGTAAGGAGGAAGAAAAGATGGCGGCAATCAACGGAGATTGGCTGGAAGCATTAAAGGATGAATTCAAAAAAGACTATTATAAGCAGCTGTTTGAGAAGGTGAACGAAGAGTATCGGACGAGATTAATATTTCCACCGGCAAATGACATATTTAACGCATTTCATCTGACACCTTTAAAAGATGTGAAAGTGGTTATCTTAGGACAGGATCCGTATCATGGAAATAATCAGGCGCATGGACTTTGCTTTTCGGTAAAGCCGGAGGTGGAGATACCACCATCGCTTGTAAATATTTACAAAGAACTGCATGATGATTTGGGGTGCACGATTCCTGACCACGGATACCTTGTGAAATGGGCGAAACAGGGAGTGTTAATGCTCAATACTGTTTTGACTGTGCGGGCGCATCAGGCAAATTCCCACAGAGGAATCGGCTGGGAAGAGTTTACAGATGCGGCAATCCGTGTGTTGAATACACAGGATCGACCGATTGTGTTTATTTTATGGGGAAGACCGGCTCAGATGAAAAAAGCGATGTTGAATAACCCAAAGCATCTGATATTGGAAGCTCCACATCCAAGTCCACTGTCTTCTTATCGTGGTTTTTTTGGAAGCAGACCATTCAGTAAGACGAATCAATTCCTTGAGGCGAATGGAGTGGAACCGATCGACTGGCCGATTGATGAGTTGTAGAGAAAAGAGATGTAACATAGAATAAAAGTTGAGATATGCGAATGGAAGGCGTATGTTTCAACTTTTTTTAATTGATATCTTGACATTTCACATAAAATATGGTTATATGAACATATGAACAATCACTCATATGAGGAGGTAGAAAGATGAAACAGAATCATGAAGAACATAAAGAGCAACATCATCATAACCATGAAGCCTGTGGATGTGGTCACGACCATGAACACGAAGCCTGCGGATGCGGACATGACCATGAACATGGGAGTGGTGATAAAGAAAGTCATTCGCATGTTCAATCGGATGCGAAGCAAAAAGTATATATCTTAGAAAATCTTGGTTGTGCAAACTGTGCGGCGAAGATGGAGAGAAAGATTAAGGAATTGCCGGAAGTGGAAGATGCGGTGATCACATTTGCGACAAAGCAGTTAAAAGTTGCATCGAATCATCAAGAGGATCTTCTTCCGGTACTACAGGAAATTTGTGCATCGATAGAGTCTGAGGTAGTGGTAAAACAAAAAGAGTCAAAAGTACACAAAGAAAAACAGGAGGAGAACCAAAAAGCGATAATAGGTATTCTTGCAGGTGCAGTATTGTTTGCAGCAGGGATGATATTTGAGGATTCTTATCCGACAGTGACATCAATTGGATTTGTTATAGCCTATCTGATTCTTGGTGGGAAAATTGTATTACAGGCAGCGAAGAATCTGAAGAAGGGGCACGTGTTTGATGAAAACTTTCTGATGAGTATTGCGACGCTGGCGGCATTTGCAATTGGAGATTTTGCTGAGGCGGTAGGTGTGATGCTGTTTTACCGGTGTGGAGAGTTGTTTGAAGATATTGCAGTGGAAAAGAGCCGTGGACAGATTATGGATGCGGTTGACATGAGACCGGAGGTTGTAAATCTTCTGCATGGAGATGAGGTGGAAGTGATTCCGGCAGAGGAAGCGCAGATCGGAGACGTGCTCCTTGTGAGAGTTGGAGATCGAATTCCGCTTGACGGAGTGATTTTAAGCGGTGAGAGCCGCATCGATACAGCGCCGGTGACAGGTGAACCGGTTCCTGTAAAAGCAGGCGAAGGTGACCGGGTAATCTCAGGGTGTGTCAATACTTCCGGAATGTTAAAGGTTCGGGTAGAAAAGACACTTGGCGACTCTATGGTTACACGGATTCTGCAGTCTGTCGAAAATGCGGCGGCAAGCAAGCCGAAGATAAACCGATTTATTACAAGATTTGCAAGGGTCTACACACCCTTCACTGATTACGGGAGATTGGAAATTTTGGATTTATACAGCAATCACATTTCTCGTTATAAGCTGTCCATGTGCGCTCGTATTGAGTGTGCCGCTTGCATTTTTCTCCGGAATTGGCGCGGGATCTAAAAAGGGAATTCTTTTTAAAGGCGGAATTGCTTTGGAGGCGTTAAAAGAGGTCAAGGCAGTTGTCATGGATAAGACAGGGACTATTACAAAAGGAAATTTTGAAGTGCAGAAGTGTATTTCATTGGGGGCATGGAAGGAAGGAGAACTCTTAGCAGTTGCAGCAGGATGTGAGAGTACATCCACGCATCCGATTGGGAACAGTATTGTGGAGGAAGCAAAAAAACGTTTTGTAGAATTGGAACGCCCATCAAAAGTGGAAGAAATATCAGGAAAGGGAATCCGTGCGCAAATGAAACTCGGCGAGGTGCTATGCGGAAACAGAGCCCTTTTAGAAATGCATCATGTGAATGTGCAAATGATGGAGAGCGACGTTTATGGAACCGAAGTATTTGTCGCGATAAATGGAGAGCTGGCAGGATATCTTGTCATTGCGGACACTTTGAAAGAAGATTCCGTTAGTGCAATCAGAAAGATGAAAAAATACGGACTTCGAACAGCAATGCTTACAGGAGATGCCAAAACAAGTGCAGATGCCATAGCCAAAAAGGCAGGTGTAGAAGAAGTGTACGCACAGCTTTTGCCGGAGGATAAGGTAGAAAAATTAAAGGAGATACGTCAAAAGAACGGAGCTGTTATGTTTGTTGGAGATGGAATCAATGATGCGCCGGTGCTGGCTGGAGCAGATGTCGGAGCCGCGATGGGAAGTGGAGCGGATGCTGCGATTGAAGCGGCAGATGTAGTGTTTATGACATCTTCGATGGAAGCGATTCCGCAATCTGTTGCAATTGCAAAAGCGACCGGAGCGATTGCCATGCAAAATGTTGTGTTTGCACTGATTGTGAAAGCTCTGGTAATGATACTTGGACTTATGGGATTTGCAAATATGTGGCTGGCAGTGTTTGCCGATACAGGAGTTGCGATGCTCTGTGTATTAAATTCCATCCGAATTTTATATAAGAAATAAAAGAAGTGCGGCTGTTGTCCTGCGGTGAGTCAGGGGAACAGTCGTACTTATTTTGCAGGAAAGTATTGACCAAACAGAGTACATCATTCATAATTGTTCTATGAATGTCGAGTCATATGAAAGGAGTAAGATATGGAAAAATCGGAAATAGAATGTTGTGGGACAACGCATTTGCATGACAGTCTGGTACACCAGATTGAAGACGGAATGCCGAAAGAAGAAACGATACGAGAATTGTCAGATTTCTTCAAAGTATTTGGAGATATGACGAGAATAAAAATTTTATGTGTGTTGTTTCAGGCAGAGTTGTGTGTGTGTGATTTGGCAGAAGTTGTGGGAATGACTCAATCTGCAGTGTCACATCAACTGAGAATATTAAAACAGATGAAGTTAGTAAAGAATAGAAGAGAAGGAAAGACGGTATTTTACTCGCTGGCAGACGGGCATATACAGAGCATCTTGAATCAGGGAATGGAGCATATAATAGAGTAGAGGCTGTTTGATGAGGGCAGGTTATGAAGGAAAGAATACGTAATAATGTGTACATGACAGTGTGCGGACTTTTGTTGTATTTGGGAAGTGTCTGGCTGAGCAGAAGTTATCATTTGCCGTCGGACATTGCGTTTGGCTGTTTTTTTGCAGCGTACCTACTGGCTGGGTACAGTGTGTTTCAGAAGATTGCGGAACATTTTTTGGAGAAATTTTTTCTGGATGGGAATGTACTGCTTGTAATCACTACAATTTGTGCGTTTGCCGTTGGATATTATGTGGAGGCAGTGGCGGTGATCTTGATTTTTCAGGTTGGACATCTGATCGAGATGATCACAATAGATCGCTCCAAACGAAGAATCAGAGAACTCATCGATGTACATGCAATCCTTGCAAATAAACTGGTAGATGGGGAAGAAATACAGGTAGAGCCGTCAGAGCTTGAAAAGGACGACAGAATCTTGATCAGACCGGGCGAACGAGTTCCGGTAGATGGGATAGTCGTTTCGGGGACAACTTCGCTTGATACACAGATGATTACGGGAGAGGCAATTCCGCGTGAGGAAGAGCCGGGCGGAATTGTATATAGTGGAAGTCTGAATCTGACAGGCGCCATAGAAGTCAAAGTGCTTCATACATATGATGATTCTACGGTGTCAAGAATCTTGAATATCGTAGAAAATGTAGATACGAAAAAGGCAGAAAGTGAGCACAAAGTACAAAGATACATTCAGATTTATGTAGGCTTGATATTAGCGTCGGCAGCGATGCTTGTTGTTTTGCCAAGTCTGTTTGATAAGACATATGAGTATGTGACTGGAATGAAGAGAGTTGTTGTATTTTTGGCGGCAGCCTGCCCATGTGCGATTGGGATGTCTGTATCCACAGCATTTTTAGGCGGGATTCTTTCCGCTGCTAAAAAAGGTGTAATCGTAAAAGGAGGCGTGTATCTGGAAATTTTGGCGAAGGTGAACACCTTTCTGTTCGATAAGACGGGAACGTTGACGGAAGGTGTTTTTGAAGTGCAGGAGGTACATGCACAGTGGCTTACAGAGGAGGAATTATTGGAGATTGCAACATATGTGGAAAGCTACTCGAATCATCCGATTGCTGTTTCCTTGAAAAATGCTTATGGGAAAGAACTTGAAAAGACCCGTATGACTGAGATGGAAGAGATTCCGGGATATGGATTGACAGCAATTTACGAGGGAAAGAAAGTGTATGTTGGAAATGCAAGACTGATGGAAGAAAGAGGCATCCGGTTTCAGGAAATACACAAGTCAGGAAGCGTAATTTACATTGCGGTTGACGGGAAATATGCAGGTTATATCGTCGTTTCAGATATGATAAAAAAAGATGCAAAAGAGATGATTATGTATTTGAAAAAGCATTGTCAGGCAGTCGCTGTGATGGTGACGGGAGATACCCAGTTTACTGGAAAAGAAGTGGCTGAGAAATTGGAATTAGACTATTATTATGCAAATCAGCTTCCGCAGGATAAGGTGGAGCGATTGGAAGAATTTTTGAATATGCAGGACGACACGGAATGTCTTGCAGCAGTTGGAGACGGTATCAATGATGCGCCGGTGCTCACGAGAGCCGACGTAGGGATTGCTATGGGAGCGCTTGGCTCAGATGCAGCGATCGAAGCGGCGGATATTGTCCTGATGGATGATGAACCGTTGGCGCTGGTAGATGCAGTCCGTATTGCAAAGGAGACGTTGAAGGTCATCAGGCAGAACACGGTTTATGCGGTTCTTATTAAAATAATCGTATTGGGATTGGCGCTGTGCGGAATGATAACAATCAAGGGGGCGATCATTTGGGAAGTATGTGTGATTGTGCTTGCGATTGTGAATGCTGCATGGGCATCTAAAAATCCGGCATAATAGAAAAGGAGCAGAGATGAAAAAAAGGAAAATAGCAATGCTTGTCATGACGGGAGTTTTATTGACAGGCTGTATGGGAACAAATTATTTGGAAGAAGGCGTTTCTCAGTTGGAAGAAAAGCAATATGAGGAGGCGAGCAAGTCTTTTCAGAAGGAGATCGATGAAGAAAAGAACTTAGATGAGGCATACCGCGGAATGGGAATTGCATATTTTGAGATGGAAGAATTCGAAAAAGCAATTGATGCGTTCGGGGAGGCATTGGACAATGGGGCAGAAGAAACGGCAACGTTATATAATTTTATCGGTATCAGTAATATGAAAATGGAAAATTATGAGGAAGCGGTATCTGCCTTTGAAAAAGGTATGTCTATGGAGGATTGCTCTGATACAATGAAACAGGAGATGCTGTTTAACACGGTTGTATCATATGAAAACTTGGGGGACTGGGACAATGCAAAAGAGAAAGGGAGCGAGTATAACGAGCAGTATCCTGGAGACTCGAAGGCAGAAAAAGAAGCAGAATTTTTGGAGACCAGATAGGAGGGCTTTATGGCGGAAATGATAGAACTGAAACAGGTGAAGGAAAAGGTCATTTTGGTCGGAGTCAGCACGGATGATCATGATGATACGGAGAAATCGCTGGATGAACTGGAAGAACTGGCGTTAACTGCAGGGGCAGTGACGGTCGGGCGTGTTGTCCAAAACCTGTCACAGATCCACCCGGTGACCTATGTCGGAAAAGGAAAGTTGGACGAGATAAAAGACCTGTTGTGGGAGACAGAGGCGACGGGCATCATCTGTGATGATGAATTATCGCCGATTCAGCTTGGAAACATGGAAGATGCGTTGAATACAAAGATTATGGATCGAACCCTCATTATTTTGGATATTTTTGCAAACAGGGCGTCGACCAATGAGGGGAAAATTCAAGTAGAACTTGCGCAGTTGAAATACAGACAGTCGCGTCTTGTGGGACTTGGAAAATCATTGTCAAGACTTGGCGGCGGAATCGGGACAAGAGGTCCGGGAGAGAAAAAGCTTGAGATGGATAGGCGTCTGATCAAGGGGCGGATTGCCCAGTTGAACCGAGAATTGAAAGATGTCAAGCGGCACCGTGAGGTGACAAGAGAGCAAAGAAGCAGAAACCAAGTTCCGGTCATTGCGATTGTCGGTTACACAAATGCCGGGAAATCTACACTTTTGAATACACTGACGGGGGCGGATGTGCTGGAAGAAGATAAGCTGTTTGCGACGCTGGATCCGACAACCCGGAACTTAAAACTCCCAAGTAAACAAGAGGTATTGCTGACGGATACAGTTGGATTTATCCGAAAACTGCCGCACCATCTGATTGAAGCCTTCAAAAGTACGTTGGAGGAAGCAAAATATGCAGACATCATCCTGCATGTGGTGGATGCATCTAATCCGCAGATGGATGAGCAGATGTATATTGTCTATGAGACACTGATGAATCTGGAAGTTAAGAATAAACCGGTTATCACGGCGTTTAATAAACAGGATAAAGTAGATGGTGAGGTTATTTTACGTGATTTTAAAGCAGATCATGTTGTGAATATTTCGGCAAAGACTGGTGAGGGATTAGAGAATCTGCAAAATGTAATCGAAGAAGTTTTGCGGGAACAGAAAATTTTAATTGAGCAGCTTTATCCGTC
>OGJM01000390.1_pt1 | contig 24916 bp, 18 predicted proteins | sample 1572281 | NCBI WGS metagenome assembly OGJM01 (sample SAMEA2582147, study PRJEB24529) | metagenome | reverse complement strand
TGCGCTGGAATATGCTGGTCTTACCGGAGAAGAGACTGTCTGGGATCTGTACTGCGGTATCGGAACGATTTCACTTTTTCTGGCGCAGAAGGCGAAAAAAGTTTACGGCGTGGAGATCGTGCCGGAGGCCATCGAGAGCGCCAAGGCCAACGCTGCCCGCATGGGCGAGGCCGTAGCTGCCAAAAGCCGCTTCTTCTGCGCCGATGCCGGTCAGGCAGCCTCCCAGCTGGCTGCCGAAGGTCTGCACCCGGACATCGTAATGCTGGATCCGCCCCGCAAGGGCTGCGATGAGGCCACCCTCTCCGCAGTGGTGCGCATGGCACCCCGCCGGGTGGTGTATGTCAGCTGCAACCCCGCTACCGCTGCCCGAGACGCCGCATGGCTGGAGAAAAATGGCTATCATACAGAAAAGGTGCAGCCGGTGGATCTGTTCCCGAGGACGAAGCACGTCGAAGCGATAGTTTCGCTACAAAGAGAAATCTAGTAGAAATCCTCCGTTTTACGTTATTTTCTCGTCACGTTGTGTTCGATGGCGAGGGCGATAAACTCCGCAACAAACGCATTGAAAATCACATTACTGTTTCGGTGGTAATTGATATGGAGTGCGGAAACACAAAGAATTGAATATCTAACAATCGGCATAGCCGCAGACTTTCACAAAAAGCCTGCGGCTTTTTCTTTGCCCAAAAACAGAAAGGAGGCATCCGTGAAATGGCAGTTTTTCGGGTAGAAAAGAACAGCGGCTACACGGTCATGTCAAACCACCACCTGCGGAACCGGGCCTTGTCCCTGAAAGCCAAAGGCTTACTCTCCCAAATGCTCTCCCTGCCGGAAGATTGGGACTACACCCTGCAAGGGCTGGCCCGTATCAACCGGGAAAGCATCGATGCGATACGGCAGGCTATCCGGGAACTGGAACAGGCGGGCTACATCCAGCGTTCCAGAGAACGGGACGAGAAAGGGCGGCTGCGTGGTACAGACTATGTGATCTTCGAGCTGCCGCAGCCCGTTCCTGCATCGGTTTCACCTACATTGGAAAATCCAACGTTGGAGAATCCCACGCAGGAAAACCCTACGTTGGAAAATCCAATGCAATTAAATAAAGATAAACTAATTACAGAAAAACAAAAGAAAGAGGGATTAAATACCGATTCCATTCCTATCCATTCCCCAACCCCCTTGCCTTTGGACGAGGACGAGGCAGCGGCACCGCCGCCGGAACGGACTGGAAGCCGAAAGGAAACGGCCTATCAAATCTACCGGGACCTGATTTTGGAGAACATCGAGTATGACACCCTTATCCAGAATCCCCGGATAGACCGGGAACAGCTGGACGAGATCGTGGACATCCTGCTGGAAACCGTCTGCACCAACCGCAAGTCCATCCGGGTGGCCGGGGACGATTACCCGGCAGAGTTGGTCAAGGCCAAGTTCCTGAAACTGGACAGCCATCACATCGAGTTCGTCATGGACTGCCTGCGGGATAACACCACCAAAGTCCGTAACATCAAGCAATACCTGCGGGCCATGCTGTTCAACGCCCCCAGCACCATCAACAGCTACTATGCGTCCCTTGTGGCACATGATATGGCGCAGCCTGATTGGGGCCGCCCGCCCAACACCTGACCGAAAGGAGCGTCCACCCATGAGAACCCTTTACCTGCGGCGGCTGGTGGTTCCCCCCTAGCTGCCGCTCTGAATTTTCTGCAACAAGGAGGGATTCATATTGCAGGAAGAAGTCACCCAGAAAACCATTGCTCTGTCCATGAAAACGGGCAAGCTCACCGCCCAAACACTGCAAGCTGCGCTGAAAAAATATTTGCAGCACCGAGCCAAGGGGCCAAAGCTGCATCACGGCAAGCAAAGCCTGAAACAGCTGAAAGCCCACGGCGCGGCTCTGACCAACATTGAAGTCACGGAAGCGAACATCAGGGCGTTCAAGCCCTGCGCCAAGAAGTACGGCGTGGACTTCACCTTACGCAAGGACAAGACCACCCAGCCGCCCCACTACATCGTGATCTTCAAGGCCAAGGATGCGGACAATTTGGAACAGGCGTTCCGGGAGTTCACGGCCAAAACGCTCACCAAGGAGCAGCGGCCCTCCATCCGCAAGGTGCTGGCAGCAGCCAAGCAGAAAGCCGCCCAGCAGCCGAAACGCGCCAAAGAAAAAATCAAGCAAAGGGGGCTGGAGCGATGAAGCCTGAACTGAAAAAACTGCTGGTGCTGAATCTGCCGTATCTGCTGTTCGTGTACCTGTTCGCCAAATGCGGGCAGGCGTACCGTCTGGCTGCGGGCGCAGATGCTTCGGCAAAGCTGCTCCACCTGACGGGCGGCATCTCCGCCGCCTTTGCAAACCCGCTGCCCAGCCTGCATCTGTTTGACCTCTGCGTTGGCGTTGTTGGTGCGGTGGCTGTCCGGCTCATCGTGTACAGCAAGGGCAAGAACGCCAAGAAGTACCGCAAGGGCGAGGAATACGGTTCTGCCCGGTGGGGCACCGCCAAGGACATTGCCCCCTACATCGACCCCAAGTTTGAAAACAACATCCTGCTGACCCAGACCGAACGCCTGACCATGACCGGGCGGCCCAAAGACCCCAAAACAGCCCGGAATAAAAATGTGCTGGTGATCGGCGGCTCCGGCAGCGGCAAGACCCGCTTCTATGTGAAGCCCAACCTCATGCAATGTTTCCCCACTTCCGACTATCCCACCTCATTCGTGGTCACAGACCCAAAAGGCACACTGGTTCTGGAAACGGGCCAAATGTTCCAGCGGGCAGGCTACCGGGTGAAAATCCTGAACACGATAAACTTTTCCAAGTCCATGAAGTACAACCCCTTTGTCTACATCCACTCGGAAAAAGACGTGCTGAAGCTGGTAAATACCCTTATCGCTAACACCAAGGGCGAGGGTGAAAAATCAGCAGAAGATTTTTGGGTGAAGTCGGAACGGCTGTTCTACACCGCGCTTATCGGCTACATCTGGTATGAGGCCCCGGCAGAAGAAATGAACTTCACCACCCTGCTGGAAATGATAAATGCCAGTGAAGCCCGCGAGGACGACCCGGAGTTTCAAAGCCCAGTGGACCTCATGTTTGAACGGCTGGAACAGAAAGACCCGGACCACTTCGCCGTCCGGCAGTACAAAAAGTTTTTGCTGTCGGCCGGCAAGACCCGTTCCTCCATCCTGATAAGCTGCGGTGCCCGTTTAGCCCCATTTGACATCCGGGAAGTGCGGGAACTGATGGAGGACGATGAAATGGAACTGGACACCATCGGGGATGAAAAGACGGTATTGTTCCTGATTATGAGCGACACGGACACCACCTTCAACTTCATTCTTGCCATGCTTCAAAGCCAGCTTATCAACCTGCTGTGTGACCGTGCGGATGATAAATACGGTGGCCGACTGCCTGTCCATGTACGGCTGATTCTGGACGAGTTCGCCAACATTGGGCAGATTCCCAACTTCGACAAGCTGATCGCCACCATCCGCAGCCGGGAAATCTCGGCATCCATCATTTTGCAGAGCCAGTCGCAGCTGAAAGCCATCTACAAAGATGCGGCCGAAATCATTTCAGACAACTGCGATTCTGTTCTCTTTTTGAGTGGGCGGGGCAAGAATGCCAAAGAGATCTCCGATGCGCTGGGGAAAGAGACCATCGACAGTTTCAACGCCAGCGAGAACCGGGGGTCTCAAACCTCCCACGGCCTGAACTATCAAAAATTAGGAAAGGCGTTGATGTCAGAGGACGAAATCGCAATCATGGACGGCGGCAGATGTATTTTGCAGCTGCGGGGTGTGAGGCCGTTCTTCTCGGAGAAGTTCGACATCACCAAGCACCCGCACTACAAATATCTTGCGGACGCGGACAAGAAAAACACCTTTGATGTGGACAGGTTCTTATCCACCCTGCGCCGGAAGCGGCAGCAGGTAGTCGCACAGGACGAACCGTTTGACCTGTACGAAATTGACCTGTCGGACGAGGATGCGGCCGCCGAATGAGACGGTATTTTTTGAAAAAACAATTTTGAGTGCCGCAGAACAAGCGGCAGAAAGTGAGGACCTTATGGAATTTTTCAACAGCGCAGTCGATACTTTGCAGACGATCGTGGTTGGTCTGGGCGGTGCCCTGTGTGTCTGGGGCGGCATCAACCTGTTGGAGGGTTATGGACAGGATAACCCCGGCAGCAAGAGCCAGGGCGTGAAGCAGCTGGTCGCGGGCGGCGGCGTTGCCCTGATCGGCGTGACCCTTGTCCCGCTGCTGTCCGGGCTGCTGGGCTAACCTCAACTTATCCGTACATCCACCTTTGAGACCCCACCGCGCTCTCCCGCTCACATGGGAGGGCGCGGGAAAGGAGGTATCTTTGCTTGATTAGTGAGATCATCGAGAAATGGATAAAAGGCATTTTGATAGATGGCATCACAGGCAACCTCTCCGGCCTGTTCGACAACGTGAACGCCAAGGTGGGCGAAATCGCTTCGGACGTTGGTTCTACCCCGCAGGCATGGAACAGCGGCATTTTCAATATGCTGCGCAGTCTTTCCGAAACGGTAGTACTGCCCATTGCAGCGGCCATCCTTGCCCTTGTGATGTGCCATGAGCTTATCCAGATGATTACCGAAAAGAACAATATGCACGACTTCGATACTTCCATGTTCTTCCGCTGGATTTTCAAGTCTGCCTTTGCCATCCTCATAGTCAGCAACACATGGAATATCGTTATGGGTGTGTTCGATGCCACCCAGAGCGTTGTCAACCAAAGTTCCGGCGTTATCATTGGCGAAACATCCATCCACTTTGACCGCCTGATACCCGGACTGGAATTTCAGCTAGACAGCATGACCATCGGCAGTCTGCTCAGCCTGTGGTTCCAGACCCTTGTGGTGGGCCTGACCATGAACATCCTGTCCATCTGCATCTTCCTTGTGACCTACGGCCGCATGATTGAGATTTACGTTGTGACCGCACTGGGGCCTATCCCGCTGGCGACCATGGGCAGCAGCGAGTGGCGCAGCACCGGGCAGAACTACTTGAAGTCTTTGCTGGCGCTGGGTTTCCAAGCGTTCCTGATTATGATTGTCGTTGGCATCTATGCGGTGCTGATACGCAACATTTCAGGCGCAGCGGACATTGCCGGGGCCATCTGGGGCTGCATGGGCTATACTGTGCTGCTCTGCTTTTGTCTGTTCAAGACCGGCAGCATCAGCAAGTCCGTATTCGGTGCCCATTGAGAAAGGAGCGTTTGAATGGCGTATGTAACCGTTCCCAAAGATTTGACCCATGTAAAATCCAAAGTCTTATTCGGGCTGACCAAGCGGCAGCTGGTCTGCTTCGGCGGTGCGCTCCTCACGGGCGGACCGCTTTATTTTTTGGCCCGGAACTATCTTTCCAACAGTGCAGCGGCCCTGCTGATGATTTTTGCCATGCTGCCGGGGCTGCTGTTCGCTCTGTTCGAGCGGCACGGCCAGCCCCTTGAAGTAGTGATTCAGCAAATGATTCAGTGCTGCTTTATCCGTCCCAAGGAAAGGCCCTATCAGACCAACAATGCTTACGCCGCCCTTGTGCGGCAATACCAAATGGAACAGGAGGTAAAGGCCATTGTCCAGAAAAACGATACCCCGCGAAACCGAAAAGCCCAAAAAGCTCACCCGCGCCCAGAAAAAAGAAATTGATGCCGTTATCCGCAAGTACAAGGGTGACGGCAAGCCCCGCACGGCACAGGCCACCATCCCGTATGAGGCCATCTACCCGGACGGTGTGTGCCGCATTGACCGACGCACATTCTCCAAGTGCATTGCCTTTGAGGACATCAGTTATCAGCTGGCCCAGCCGGAAACAAGAACCGCCATCTTTGAACACCTGTGCGACCTCTACAACTATGTGGATGCTTCCATCCATGTGCAGCTTTCGTTTTTGAATCGCAAGGTTGACCCGGTGCAGTACGCAAAAAGTTTTGAGATCGCACCGCAGGGAGATGATTTCGACGACATCCGCGCCGAGTACACGGCCATCCTGCAAAAGCAGCTTGCCAGCGGCAACAACGGCATTGTGAAAACCAAGTACCTGACCTTCACCATCGAGGCCGACAGCCTGAAAACCGCACGGGCGCGGCTGACCCGCATTGGTCTTGACCTGCTGGGCTATTTCAAGACCATGGGCTGCGTGGCGCACGTCATGGATGGGCGGGAACGTTTGGAGGTGCTGCACGGCATCTTCCACCCAGACGGCGAACCGTTCCGCTTTGACTGGGACTGGCTGGCACCCTCCGGCCTGTCTACCAAGGATTTTGTGGCCCCGTCCTCCCTCTGTTTCGGTACGGCCAAAACCTTTGGTTTGGGCGGCAAGTATGGAGCTGTGAGCTTTTTACAAATCCTTGCGCCGGAACTTTCGGACGAAATGCTGGCCGACTTCCTCAAAACGGAAAGCGGCATTCTCGTCAATCTCCATGTGCAGGCCATTGACCAGACCGAGGCCATCAAAACCATCAAGCGGAAGATCACAGACCTTGATGCCATGAAGATTCAGGAGCAGAAAAAGGCTGTCCGTTCCGGGTACGACATGGATATCCTCCCCAGCGATCTTGCCACCTACGGCGAGGATGCCAAAAAGCTGCTGAACAAACTGCAAACAAGAAATGAGCGATTGTTCATGCTGACCTTTCTTGTGCTGAATGTGGCCGACACCAAGCAAAAGCTGGGCAACGATGTGTTCCAAGCGGCAGGTGTGGCCCAGAAGTACAACTGCTCGCTTGTCCGGCTGGACTACCAGCAGGAACAGGGCCTTGTGTCCAGCCTGCCGCTGGGCATCAACCAGATAAAGATTCAGCGCAGCCTTACCACCTCCAACGTAGCGGTGTTCGTACCCTTTGTAACGCAGGAGCTTTTCCAGAGCGGTGCGGCCATGTACTACGGCATCAACGCAAAATCCCACAACATGATCATGCTGGACCGCAAGCAGGCCCGGTGTCCCAACGGCCTAAAGCTGGGCACGCCCGGCAGCGGCAAATCCATGAGCTGCAAGTCCGAAATCGTCAGTGTGTTTTTAACGACTGCTGACGATATTTTTATTTCAGACCCAGAGGCCGAGTATTACCCGCTGGTCAAGCGGCTGCATGGGCAGGTCATCAAACTTTCGCCCACCAGCAAGGACTATGTGAATCCTCTGGACATCAACCTGAATTATTCCGAAGATGACAGCCCGCTGGCCTTGAAGTCGGATTTTGTGCTGTCGTTCTGTGAGCTGGTCATGGGCGGCAAAACAGGTCTGGAAGCGATTGAACGCACCGTGATAGACCGTGCCGTGAAAGCCATCTACCGCCCCTATCTGGCGAATCCCTGCCCGGAGAATATGCCGGTTTTGTCTGACCTCCACCAAGCCCTACTCGACCAGCACTTGCCGGAAGCGGACCGGGTAGCGCAGGCATTGGACTTGTATGTGTCCGGCTCGCTGAATGTGTTTAATCACAAAACGAATGTGGACATCCACAACCGGCTTGTGGCCTTTGACATCAAAGAGTTAGGCAAGCAGTTAAAAAAACTGGGGATGCTCATTATCCAAGACCAGATATGGGGCCGCGTCACCCAGAACCGCAGCCAAGGCCGGGCTACATGGTATTTTGCAGACGAGTTCCACTTGCTCTTGAAAGAGGAACAGACCGCCGCGTACAGTGCCGAGATTTGGAAACGCTTCCGCAAATGGGGCGGTGTGCCCACGGGCGCCACCCAGAATGTGAAGGACCTTCTTTCTTCCCCGGAGATCGAGAACATTCTGGAAAACAGCGACTTCATCACGCTGCTGAATCAGGCATCCGGCGACCGCAAAATCCTTTCGGAACGGCTGAACCTCTCCGCAGACCAGCAGAAGTACATCGACAATTCCGAACCGGGCGAAGGACTGCTGATTTTTGAAAATGTGGTGCTTCCGTTTTCCAACCCCATCCCGAAAAACACCCAGCTCTATAAGATCATGACCACCCGGCTCAGCGAGGTGGTGGAGCTATGAGCCTAACACATTTCAGCTTGTTTTCCGGCATCGGCGGCATCGACCTTGCCGCAGAAGCAGCGGGGTTTACCTCTGTCTGTCAATGCGAGTGGGCAGCCTTCCCCGCCGCTGTGCTGGCAAGCCACTGGCCGGAGGTGCCTCGTTTTCAGGACATCACCACCGTAACAAAGGAGGCTTTCTTTGAAAAAACAGGACTTCGCACCGTCACCCTCATTTCAGGCGGCTTCCCGTGCCAGCCGTTCTCCACCGCAGGGCGGCAGCGCGGCTTCCACGATGAACGCTACCTGTGGCCCGAAATGCTGCGGGTTATCCGGGAATTGCAGCCCCGTTGGGTGCTTGGAGAAAATGTTGCTGGCTTCCTCCGTATGGGGCTCGACAAAACGCTCATTGACTTGGAGCAGGCAGGTTACGATGTTCGGGTTTTCGTACTACCTGCTGCTGCCGTTGGCGCGTGGCACGAACGGAAACGGGTATTCATCATCGGTTCTTCTGCCAACACCTCTTGCCAGCGATACCGGGGATGTGGGCAAGGGGCTGGACATCCAAATCTCTGCGAATGGCAGTTACCGCAAGATGAACAAGGACGGCAAGGCGTGGACGGCGCGGCTTTCCCATGTGGTCTACCGGATGACCCCCACCACGCTGGAAAAGCCGTATCTCAACCCGGACTGGGTAGAGTGGCTGATGGGTTTCCCGCGCAAATGGACGGACATTCCCTTTGGGCCGAAGACCCCGCCGACATCCCGCGCCTGACCGAAGATGTGCCGAACCGCAGCAAGCGGATGAAAACGCTGGGCAATGCGGTTTCGCCGCCGCAGGTGTTCCCGATTCTCAAATACATTGCGGACATTGAAACGGGCCGCTGTCCGATGGGAGGTGAAGAACCTTGAAAGAATTGCGGGCAAAAGCCAAAGTCACCCAGACCATGACCCGTGATGGTCTGGTGGTGGAAAATCAGGCTGACGGCACTGTAGAGAATGTTTCCAGCCGGGAGGCGGAACAGGATTATTCTACGGATTCCGAGGGCAAGACCGAAAAAATACTGGAACGCACCGAGGACGTAAAGGACAAGCACAAGGCAAAGAAAAAAGCCAAACAAGCTGCGGAAACCGCCGAGAGTGAAGATGGTCTGCACCGTTCCGCCGCCCGTCTGGAACTGACCGAAGAAGAACGGGCAGACCCGGCGTTGCAGCCGTACATCCAAAAGGCGGAAGCAAAGGCCGACAAGCTGGATGCGGCCCGCGCTGCTCTGCCCAAAAAGCGTGTCCCGGTCAAGGAAAAAGTCTACGATGCTGCCAACGGCAAGGCAAAATCCACCCTGCGCTTTGAGCAGCAGGACAAAGGCCCACCCAGCCTGAAACCAAACCCGGCCAGCCGCCCGCTATCGGAAGCGTTGCTGTTCGCTCACGGAAAAATCCATGAAGTCGAACACGAAAATGTGGGTGTGGAGGGTGGCCACAAGGGTGAAGAACTGGTGGAGCGTCAGACCGCCAAAGCCATCCGCAGCGGCATCCGGCACCACAAGATGAAGCCCTACAAGGCCGTGGAAAAGGCAGAGCGTCAGCTCATGTCTGCCAATGCAGAATACTTTTACCAGAAATCTTTGCGGGACAATCCGCAGATTGCGCAGTCCGCCAGCAATCCCATTTCCCGGATGTGGCAGAAACAGCGTATCAAGCAACAGTACGCCAAAGCTGCACGGCAGGCCGGACAAGCCGCCGCACAGGGTGCAGCCACTACCGCAGAAAATGGTTTCCGGGTAACAAAGCTGGCAGCCGAAGGCGGCGAACGGGTGGCCGAATTTGCTGCCCAGAACTGGAAAACCATTCTGATCGTGGCGGTGTTCGGTCTGCTGGCTCTGCTCCTGATAACGGGTTTGCAGTCCTGCACCGTGATGGCGGGCACCGCTGGGACCGGCGTGACGGCATCTTCTTATTTTTCCAAGGACAAGGATATGCTGGGTGCAGAGAAGGCTTATGCCAAGCTGGAACAAAAGCTGCAACGGTATCTCGACACCTACGAGGCCACCCACAACTATGACGAGTATCATTTTTATCTGGATGAAATCGAGCATGACCCCTATGTGCTGATCTCGATTTTGTCCGCGCTGCATGACGGCGTGTTCACACTGGCCGAGGTGCAGGGCGAACTTGAAATGCTCTTTGAAAAGCAATACATCCTGACCGAGACCGTGACCATGCAGATACGCTACCGTACAAAAATGATGGTCATTATTGGCCCGTATGGTGTGCCGCAAGTTATCACCTACCAAGAACCGTATGAATACTACATCTGCACGGTCAAGCTGAAAAACAAGGATTTGTCCCATTTGCCCGTGGAAGTGCTGACCGAAGAACAACTCAGTGCTTATTCGCTCTATATGCGCACGCTGGGCAACCGGCCGGATTTGTTCGGGCAGGCACAGTACCCCAATGCGTCCACCATCAAGCAGCCCACCTATTACGACATTCCCCCGGAAGCACTAAAGGATGATAAGTTTGCCGCCATGATGGAGGAAGCCACCAAGTACATCGGCTACCCGTATGTGTGGGGCGGCAGTTCGCCCAGCACCAGCTTTGATTGCAGCGGCTACATTTCGTGGGTGCTGAATCACTCCGGCTGGAACGTGGGCCGCCAGACCGCACAGGGCCTTTACAACCTCTGTACTCCTGTTTCGACGGCGCAGGTCAAACCGGGCGACCTTGTGTTTTTCAAGGGAACCTACGATACCCCCGGCGTGAGCCATTGCGGTATCTATGTGGGCAATTCCATCATGCTGCACTGCGGCGACCCCATCTCTTACACAAACCTCAACTCGAAATATTGGCAAGAACATTTTTACAGCTATGGGCGTTTACCGTGACGCCAGAAAGGATTTTGTATGGCAAAAAGACTTTCCCGCATTGAGCGCGACATTGAACGGCTCAAAGAAAAAATCAGCGAATACCAGCAGCAGTTGAAAGAACTGGAAGCTGAAAAGACCGAACAGGAAAATTTGCAGATCATTCAGCTGGTGCGCAGCATGAACATGAAGCCGGACGAGTTCGCGGCCTTCCTGCGCAGCGGTGCGCTGAACGCCGCACCTACCGTCACCCCGTACCACAAACAGGAGGATGCCGCCGATGAAACCTGATAACTGGAACCGTTTCGCTGCCGGACTGCTGGCCATCCTGCTCTGCCTCTGCTCTTTTTCCATGCCCGCTTTTGCAAGCGGCTCTGACCCTGCCCCGGAACCTCTGCCGGAAATTCTGGACGAGAAAACTACCACTGGCGGCATGGAGCCGGAGGGTGTGCCCATCACGCCCAAAGGCAACGCAACACTGGTGGATGATTTCTACGGGGACAAACAGCTTATCACAGTGACCACCAAGGCCGGGAATTATTATTACATTCTCATTGACCGTGCCAACGAGGACAAGGAAACGTCCGTTCACTTCCTGAACCAAGTGGACGATGCCGACTTGCTGGCCCTGCTGGATGAAGAACCGCAGACCACCGAGGTCTGCACCTGCACGGTGAAATGTGAGGCCGGAAACGTGAACGAAAACTGCCCCTTGTGTGAAAAGAGCCTGCGGAGCTGCACGGCCCCGGAAGCTGTGAAAACCGACACCGAAACGCCGCAGGAAAAGCCGAAATCCAACATGGGCAGTCTGATGATTCTGCTGGCGCTGGCTTTGGCTGGCGGTGGCGCGGCACTCTACTATTTCAAGTTCCGCAAACCGAAAGCCGATACCACCGGGCACGATGATCTGGACGAATACGATTTTGGCGAGGACGAAGATGCAGACGAGGAACCGGCTGAAATCGAAATTCATTCAGAGGACGGACAGGAGGACGAAACATGAGCTTTCAGCTGGTGATCGCCGAAAAGCCCAGTGTAGCCCGCAGCATCGCCGCCGTGATCGGGGCCACTGAAAAGCAAAACGGCTATTGGCAGGGCGGCGGGTATCTGGTCAGCTGGTGCATCGGGCATCTGGTGTCCTTTGCCGAGGCGGGCCAGTACGATGAAAAATACTGCAAGTGGAAGTATGAAGATTTGCCCATCCTGCCCCAGCCGTGGCAGTTCATCGTGCCGGACGAAAAGAAACAGCAGTTTGAAATTGTGCGCTCTCTGCTCAACCGCCCCGATGTGGACAGTGTGACCGCCGCGACCGATGCAGGCCGGGAGGGAGAACTGATTTTCCGTTTCGTCTACCAAATGGCCGACTGCACGAAACCCGTAAAGCGGCTCTGGATTTCCAGCATGGAGGATGCAGCCATCCGAGAGGGCTTTGCAAACCTGTACCCGGATTCGGACTACGATGCTCTGTACCGATCGGCCCTCTGCCGTGCAAAGGCGGATTGGCTGGTGGGCATCAACGCAACGCGGCTGTTTTCGGTGCTGTACCATAAGACCCTAACCGTGGGCCGGGTGCAGACCCCGACACTAAAAATGCTGGTGGACCGGGATGCAAAAATCCTGCGCTTCCAGAAAGAAAAGTATTATACGGTCGGCATCCATTCCGGCAGCCTGAAAGCAGACAGTGGGCGCATTGCGGATGCAGAAACCGCAAATTCTCTCAAAGAAAAATGCACAGGCACAACTACCGTTTGTACTTCTGTCAAACGGGAGAAAAAGACAGAACAGCCGCCCAAGCTCTATGACCTGACCACCTTGCAGCGGGAGGCAAACCGCCTGTTCGGTTTCACGGCAAAGCAGACCCTTGATTATGCCCAGCAACTTTACGAAAAGAAACTGCTGACCTATCCCCGCACCGACAGCCAATATCTGACCGAGGATATGGGCCAGACAGCACAACATCTTGTGTCTGACCTGCTGGGACTGCTGCCATTTGCCCAAGGGCTTGACTTGACCCCGGAAGTGGGCCGGATTCTGAACAGCAAAAAGGTATCAGACCACCACGCCATCCTTCCCACGGCCGAATTTGTAAAACAGGGCTTCACCGGCCTTGCGGAAAGTGAGTGCAAGCTGATGAACCTTGTCTGCTCCAAACTGCTCTGCGCGATAGCCGCACCCTATGAGTACGAAACTGTGACTGCTGTGTTCTCCTGCGCCGGGAACGAGTTCACCGCCAAGGGAAAAACGGTGCTTATTCTCGGCTGGAAAGAGATCGACCAGCGATTCCGCGCCACCCTGAAAGCAGACGGTGAAGAAGAAACGGAAGCGATGAACACTCTGCCGGAACTGGTCGAGGGACAGACTTTTTCCGTGACTGCCGATATTTTGGAACACTTCACGTCCCCGCCGAAAGCCTACACGGAAGATACACTCCTGTCAGCAATGGAGCGGGCCGGAGCCGAGGATATGCCGGAAAACGCAGAACGCAAGGGGCTGGGTACGCCCGCCACCCGCGCCGCGATTCTGGAAAAACTGGTGCAAATGGGCTTTGTGCAGCGCAAGGGCAAGCAACTGGTGCCCACCAAGGACGGCATCAATCTGGCGGTGGTTCTGCCGGAAAGTTTGACCTCTCCCGCCCTGACCGCCGAATGGGAAAACCGCCTGACCGAGATTGCCAAGGGCAATGCAGACCCGGACGAGTTCATGGCCGAAATTGAAGCGCAGGTGCGCCAGCTGGTCAAGACCTATTCTTGTATCAGTGCAGATAAGCAAAACCTGTTCCAGTCGGAACGGGTCATCATCGGCAAGTGTCCCCGGTGCAGTGAAAACGTCTATGAGGGCAAGAAAAACTTCTACTGCGGGAATCGTAGCTGTCAGTTCGTGATGTGGAAGAATGACCGCTTCTTTGAGCAGCGCAAAAAGGCGTTCACACCGAAGATCGCCGCTGCTCTGCTCAAAGACGGCAAGGCAAAGGTCAAGGGCCTCTATTCCGAAAAGACAGGCAAAACCTATGATGCAACGGTGCTTCTGGCAGATACGGGAGGCAAGTACGTCAATTACCGGGTAGAGCGCAAAGAGTAAGGAAAAAATACGAGGGCCGGTTATGGTAAGGTGAAGCATTCATTTTGCCATAACCGGCTCTCTCTATCCGTAGGATAGCAAAAAAAGGAGTGTGACCAAATGAGCGAATTATTCTCCATCCAGCTGCAAAATCGGCAGCAGCAAGGCAGGGATGGCGTCTGGCTGGACCTGCCCACTACAACCGAACAGGTACAAGCGGCCCTGCGGCAAATCGGCATTTCGTCCGATAATCCGCAGGGCCTTTCCATTTCCGGCTACTTTGCCGAGGAAGAAAAACGCTTTGCAATTCCTTATAACATGGTGCTGGCATCCAGCGTGGACGAACTGAACTTTCTGGCATCACGACTGGAAATACTCTCTACCGGGGAACGCGCAGAGCTGAACGCCGCTTTGCAAGCCCCGCAGAGTGAGCTTTTCAGCATCGGGAGAATCACTGACTTTCCCGAAAACGTGGACTACTATGTGTATCTGCCGGATGTGCACGGGCCTGCCCAGCTAGGAGATTACTACCTGAATCGCTCCGGCATGGTGGATATGCCGGAAGAATGGAAAGGCGGCATCGACACGGCGCAGTTCGGCCGGTATGTGGCCCAGCAGGAGCAGGGCGTGTTTACCGAGTATGGCTACCTTGTCAAAAGCGGGGACGAGTGGCAGAAAGTCCACGAGGGCCAGCCTGTGCCGGAGGAATACCGGGTGCTGTCCTTTCCTGCGCCGGAAGTTTTGCGAGATTCGGCCAACATCCCGCCGCCTGTTCAGCCTGAAACGGAACCGCAGAAAGTTATTCCCATTATCCTAAACGGCAAAGACAGCGTAGAGCGGATGAAAGAAATCACGGACCGGCTGGAAACAGGGATTCAGCAGTTGTTCGACAGCGACCGCTACAAAGCCTATCTCACCACGATGGCGAAATTCCACAATTACAGCTTCAACAACACCTTGCTGATTGCCATGCAGGGCGGGCAGCTGGTGGCCGGCTTCAACAAGTGGAAAGACACGTTCCACCGCACCGTAAAGAAAGGCGAAAAAGGTATCAAAATCCTTGCCCCTGCGCCGTATAAGGTGAAGCAGAAGATGGAAAAGCTGGACGAACAGGGCAAGCCGATTCTGGACAAGGACGGCAAGCCGCTGACGGAAGAAAAGACGGTGCAGATTCCGGCTTTCAAGGTGGTGTCCGTGTTCGATGTCAGCCAGACCGAGGGCGAACCGCTGCCCTCTATCGCAGTGGATGAACTGTCCGGCAGCGTGCAGGACTACCAAGATTTTTTCAAGGCATTGGAGCAGTCATCCCCGGTGCCCATCGGATTTGAGGGCATCGAGGGCGGCGCGCATGGGTACTTTCATCTGCTCGACAACCGCATTGCCATCCAAGAGGGCATGAGCCAGTTACAGACCATCAAGACGGCTATCCATGAAATTGCCCACGCCAAACTTCACGCCATCGACCCCACCGACCCGGAACAGACCAACCGCCCGGACAGCCGCACCCGCGAGGTGCAGGCCGAAAGCGTGGCCTATGCCGTCTGCCAGCACTATGGGCTGGACACGTCCGAGTATTCCTTTGGCTATGTGGCTGGGTGGAGTTCTGGTCGGGAACTGGCGGAGCTGAAAGCCTCTCTGGAAGTTATCCGCAGCACAGCCCATGAGCTGATCTCTGCGCTGGACGAACATCTGGCAGAACTGCGCCAGCAGCGGGAAGCAGACCTTTCCGCTGCACAGGAGGTCGCATTTGCATTGGATAACGGCAACACCCTGTTCATCCAGACCTGTGATTCTGGCTATGACTACACCCTGTATGGCCCGGACAACAAGGCTCTGGATGGCGGGCAGCTGGACGCGCCCGGTCTGACCCTGAAAGATGCCGGAGTGGAGGCACTTAACCTGCTGGGCCAGACTGCCGCAGTGACGGAAGTTCTGTTGGGCGATAAGCTGGCTGCGTTCCAAGAGGCCGCAGAAAAGGCAAACGAAATTCCCGCGCCCATTAAAATTCCAGACCTCGCCGCAGAACCTACGGTCACAATTCTTTGGAGCGAAAGTGACAAGCTGCAGGACGGCGAAATCATGCCGCTGTCCGTGGCGAATCGTGTTTTTGAAGAACTGGACACCGCCCAGCACACGGACCGGGAAAAGGACGGCTACACGGGCGGCTGGTACGACAAGACCGCATTCCGCATTGATTTTACCCTGAACGGCCAGCCAGACAACTACGAGGGACGGCAGGATTTTGGTGACGGGGACGGCTCTCTGATTCAGCACATCCAGAGCTACCACGAATACTACGCCAAAGACGAGAACTGGAAAAATTTTATTCTGCACAACAAGGGCCCGGAAGCATGGGAACAGGACAAGGCAGAGCGGGAAATGGTGCTGACCGAGTTTATTCCGTACCTTAAACAGCATTGCAATCTTTCGGCTATGGAGCAGACCGCCGCCACCGCTTTGCAGGAGGGGCAGAACATTTCGCCGGAACAGGCGGCCTATTACAACGCTGTTGTGACCTATGTGCAGGACTGCCGCCCACTGCTCAACCAAGGCCAGTACAACTTGCCGGAACCGCCCAAGCTGGCTGACTTTGACCAGAGCTTGCAGGATTACAAGGCACAGGTGCAGACCGAGATCGCGCAGGAAGCGGCTGCTGGAATGACGGTTGAGAAATATGCGGCGGCAGGCTTTGAGGCACCGCAGCAGGACAGCTTTTCCATCTACCAGCTGCGCAATGAAGATTCCACCCGCGATTACCGTTTTGAGCCCTACGACCGCCTGCAGGCTGCCGGTTTGACCGTGGACAAGGCCAACTATACGGAAGTATACGCCGCGCCGCTGACTGCTGGCACCACGTTGGAGGACATCTACCGCACATTCAATGTGGACTATCCGGCAAATTTCAAGGGACACTCGCTGTCTGTTTCGGATGTGGTGGTGCTGCACCAGAATGGGCAGGACACCGCCCACTACTGCGACAGTGTGGGCTTCCAGCAGGTGCCGGAGTTCTTGAGGGAAAATCCGCTGCGCACCGCAGAACTTTCCACGGAACAAAACGAAAATATGATTGATGGCGTGCTGAACAATGCGCCCTCTCTGGGCGAATTGGAGGCAAAAGCAAAAGCCGGAGAACAAATTTCTCTGACGGACCTTGCCGCCGCAGTCAAGGCCGAAGAAAAGGCGCCGAAAGCCAAGAAGTCCCGCACAGCCAAGCCGAAAAAGCCTTCCATCCGGGCACAGCTGGATGCCGCAAAAAAGGAGCAGAGCAAGCAAACGCAGCCACGAGAAAAGACAAAGGAATTGGAGGTATAAGCCGTGCAAAAATTTGAAAATATGGATGTGATTGCTGCGCTGGAAACTATCATGCACCAGAACACCGCATACTACCAGAGCGATTTTGCCTATGACATCAAGATGATGCGGGAAGCGGCCCGCAGCGACCAGCCGGAAGATAAGCTGCTGTTGTGGCTGTCCCGGCCCTCTGGAACATTCTGCTTCCGGGAACGGGACGTGCTGCTCAAAGACACGCAAGCCTACAACACATGGAAATTCTGCGGTGAACAGACCCATGACAGGATTCTTGCCTATGCGGTGGAGTTGACCGGTGCGGCCAACGGAACTGTGCAAGGCAATCTGTATGAACTGGACTATCAGCAGCATTTCCAGCATATCCGGGATGACGCTCTGCCCGTGGGTGCCAATCGCCTGATCTACGAAAGCGGAATGCGGGAGATTGGCCCCAAAGAGCATTTCGACAGCCGCTCGGACAAATATTTTGGAGAGTTCGTGCGGTATGAAATGCAGCCCCGTGACCCGGAACTTCTGCAAGCAGCCATCCGGCAGGAGCAACGCAGTCGAGAACCGGCACGGCCCGGTGATTTCAAAGAACATCTTATCGCACTGCACACCGGGCTGATCGAGGCCGAGGCACAGCGTATCGTAGCCGATATGAAGCATCTGGCTGCTCCCAACAGCCCGGACAAAAATCATTTTATGGTGGAGGTATCGCCCTATTTCACCAAGCTGGCATCCAGCCGGGACACGGACCAGCTGCTTGCCATGTTGCCGTACAAGTCCCTGCACCTGTCCAGCGTGAAAGACCGTTTCGGCATCTATGCGCTGGTTGGCAAAAACGAAAACCGGGACAAGGGCATCTGCAAGCCCCGCACTTCCGTCCGCAAGCAGCTTTCCGAAACAAAACAGGCCGCCAGCCCGAAAAAGGCAGCGGCCCGCAGCAAGCAACACGAAATGGAGGTCTGACCATGAATTTCAGCGTGGAAGAAGAAAATTTGATCTGTATGTACCACACCTCTGACCGCCGCCGCACGATGGCGCGAATGCTGGCCGCCTTGCCGGATATGGACACGGAAATGCGGAGGCTGGCAAATGGCACCATTGCACAATTGGAGCAAATGACCGATGATGACTTTGACGGGCAGAGGTTTGATTTTACGGGTGAGTAAATGAGAGAACGCTGGATATGGCAGCTTACCGGCTGCTGTGTCCAGAACTTTCCAGCTGATTCAAAGATTGACGAATGTCCGAAATTTATGTAAACTAGAAATATGAAAGGCAGGGATTATCATGTTTGGTTGTGTTTTTCATGTAAGACCGTTTTGGGATGAGTTGAACGTACCAAAGCAGAAACTCGAAAGTAGGTATAAAGAGCTTTTTGGAACAGAGAATTTAACGATTGAGGATAGGCAGCAAGCAATAAAACTATTGCTAAGCGTGGTTACACAGCTTCAAAATAAAATTCTCAATAGATTGAAAACTAACAACCCAAATGCAACAGCAAAAATATTGTATAGAATATTAGATGATACATACACTCTTTATACGAGAGAACGAGAATCAAGAGAACGGTTGTCAACATTTCCGATGGCTGACGCGGATATGGAAATCGCATACCGAAAAAATGCAAACATTGAAAGAAATATTATTGACGCGCTAAACCTTTGGATAGAAAATTGTTTACTTTATCAAGAAAAAATTCATGCCTCCTATGATGAACGCTCTTTAAAAAAACGTGATGATGAATTTTTAATTGATCTTTATATTTATGGCTACGCTTCAAAATCAGTATCATTGTTGACTTTCTGTAAAAAATTTCCCGAAAGAAATTTCTTTTATGGAATCGAAGTAACACCAAAAGGTACAGAGCCGTTTAATATTTTAAAAGAAAACCATGTTCTTCACTTCAATATCGCTTTAACAGGAAACCAAAGAGCTTTTAATCGAAGTGTTTCCGAATACAATAATGTCGATATAGATGATTTTGGGAAAGCCTTTATTAACGAATATGGCGTATCGTTTAAATCTTTTTTAGGATTGCTATATATTATAATGCAGAAAGAACTAAAAAAGGGCAAGATATCACATATAGTATGGACAAGGTCTGATTTTATTAAGTGGATAAACGGTTGCTTGAATTGTCAGATTTCTGGAGAATCTTTTTTGGAATCTTTTTCGTTAACGAAAGAACGTATATCCAGTCAACTGCTTCAGGGTAATTCTTTTATATGGATTATGAATTCCAATCAATATCGCCATGAACTAAGACCATTTATTTGTTTGGATGACAACACGGTTTTTATTTCTTATGCAGCTATTAGTCAAGCATTTCTACTTTGGAACTCGTACTTTGTAAATGGTGGAATGATTTATTCAAACCATCCTGATACCCTGACTGTTGCAGTCGGAAAAAGGAATGAATTGCTTTCAGAAATTCTCGTGAGTAAAATTCGTGAAAAGCTAAGAAACCATTATAATTCAGAATTTGATGAAGTGGATGTTCAATATGATCGAATCTTTGGAAGAAAAGATTATAATTACGGCGATTATGACCTTGTATTTTACGCTAAAGAGGTCAATGAACTTTTTTTAGTAGAAGCTAAATTCTTTTCAGATTCACTTAACAATGGCGGAATTGTTGCTGACTATGAAAAGATGTTTAAGACAAATGGGTATTACGATCATTGCAGAAAAAGATATGATTTGGTTCTAAGTGAACCAGAAAAGTTAAAATCTTTTGTCGGGATCACCGGAAATGTGGCTGTTCACTTTTTATTTGTTTCATCAAAGCCGCTTGATGTAAACTTTGTAGACGATGATGGTATTGTCACATTTCCCTGCCTTTCAAATTTTGATGAGTATATTGAGGGAAAACTTTTATCTGAAACAGGTGATGAGGTCGTTAGACCTACTCATCTAATTTAATATATCTCTTTATATTTAGAAGAACGCTGGACATGGCAGCTTACCGGCTGCTGTGTCCAGCGTTCTTTTTGTGTCACTTATGCAAGAAATTCATCCATGATCTTCTGGACCGCATTGCAGGTATCGTCAAACGAAATATCCTTTGCATAGTCGTATTCCCTGCTATACTTGTTCCATTGCCTGCGGAGTGTATCGCTATCCCGTATTTCCTGCATAATCTCCGGGTACTGCGTTAAAATTTTAGAGCTGCCGCGCTTTTCAGTTGTCCGTTCCATTGCCCGCCGCAGCGTTGCCCTGTCGCACTCGGCTCCGCGCAAGGTATACAGAATATAGATGTCGTAGTAATCTCTCGGACGGGTATTTGCAATATTGCGGGATAGTACGGTTTCCAGCTTTTCGGCCAGAACTGTTTCGAGATTGTAGGCCAGAATGCTGATTGTGCGGTCATCGAACAGCATTGAAAAGGTGTACTCGATCTCGCGGGGCGTTATCATATCGCCAGTGGTGACATCCACCGTCAGCGGAACGCTGATCGGTGGGTAGTTGGCTTTCAGCGACACACGGATTCCGGGATAATCGTCCGTTTCTCGGATATCCGCAACGCCCAGAACTTCAAACTGCACATCATCGTCAATCTGGACTTCGCACACATCTTTGAAAATGGAAAGGATGGCTTCATGGGTCAGCGTAAAGCCCTTGATGGTCGTGTCCAAATCCATAGTGGCCCGTGTGTCCAGACCAACGATAGCCGACACCAGAAAGCCGCCTTTAATAATGAAGTTATGCTTATACGGTGAAAGCGAAATGCGTTCCAGCAGTCTTTCCAGCATATAGTTCTGCATCACAAGTTGCGCGGAAATATGCTTCTCGGCTGCTTTCTTTTTGATATAGGCTTTTAACTGCATCGGATTTTTTGTAATCATAATAAAATCTCCATGTAGCGCAGAACCTTTGGCTTCACACGAAGTCGTTCTGCGTACTGCATCAATTTGTGAATGTCTTTGTCTTTGGATGCGGCGTAACGCTTCATGGCTGCACCAACAATTTGTATATCGCTCCCACTGCCGCGCAGGATGTCGCACAGCGTCCGTTCCAAATCGTAAACACGAATGGGATTGCCGGATGGCGATTGGATTTCAATAATGCCGAAGTCATAATTTTCTGGAATAACACGCTTGACGATCAACTCCTCCTGCTTCAAGGACAGTGCATTGTAGCCCTTGGGAAAGGTCATCGTGTATCTTGCCGGGGTGCGGTCAGAAGAGCCCAGCAGATAAAGGGCGGTATCATGCGAATAGATGCCGCGGCTATACTTCCGCTGCAACAGGTAAAAATCATCTTCCCATGCACTGCTCTGTACATAAAGGCCGCGCCCAAAACGGTACAGTTCCCCACTCTCGACAAAATTATGCAGATAGCCCCGATGCAAGCCGGCTTTCGTCAACTGTGCGGCCGTAATGATGCCATTGGGGGCAGACTGCACTATTTTTTCTACTTTGCCCATGTTGTTCATGCTATCACCTCACTTGACATTCACACATTATATTATATAGAAATAATGTGTGTTCGTCAACAGTGAATTGACAATCGCACATTATTTCAGTTAAAAGTAATGTGTCGTTGTCAAGTAATGCTCACAGGGTCTTATCCCTCTCCTGCCTGTGATTCTGGAATAGGACACCATCCACATTCTGCTTGATGGTACCATATTCCTGCATCTGGCGTTTGGCTTCGCTGTACCGCCGCTGCAGCTGGTCTTTCTGCTCGGTCAGTTGCTTATACTCGGTTTTCAGCGCGTAAAGGTCGGGCAGCTTTTGGAAGCCCTGCTCTTTCAGTGGCTTAGCTGCGGCCTCATAGAGAATCAGGGAGCCTTCATATTTGCGCCGGAACTGCTTTTTGTCAGCAGCCTGCTGATATTCCTGCACCAGTGGGCGCAGTTCCTTACAGGTGGTGACATCCTTTATCAGCACGGCCATTTCAGCAAGTCGGCGCTCTGCTGCTTTCAATGCGGCGGCAGCTTCGGTGCTGGCGGCGGTGATCTCGGCCACCCGGCTTTCCAAATCCGGGTAGCTTTCGATTTCATGCTCGGTCAGGAAGTTCAGCGTCCGGGCCGCCTGTTTCAGATTGTGGAGTTTTGCCCACTTCTCATACCCTGCGGACTGCTGGGCCTTGATGCTGTTCTCCAAATCAATCCGCAGCGAAATTCTACGGGTTTCTTTGGGCTTCCGCTCCACGAACCGCCCTTTGATGCGTTCGATGATGGCTTCCTCGGTGTAGGCTTCGCCCAGCGTTTTGCAGCGGGTGAACCGTTCCTGTCCGGGCGCACGGAACGAAACATACTTGCCACGCTTGGCCTCGTAGCCCTGCTCCTGCAGGAGCCGCAGAAAATCGTCAAAATCCTTGGCCTGCGGGATGGCTGCATCTATGGCAGCTTTCAGCTTCGCCTTCCAGCTTGTACCCTTGCGGTGTGCGTCCCACTCGGCATAGCTCTTGCCTCTGTCTTGGCCGGGCATTACCACGGACAGGCCGTGTTCCTTGCAAAGTCGGTCACTGGTGCGCCGGATGTAAGCATAGCTCCGCCGGTTGGAAACATACTTCCGCTGGTTCACCATGTCCACAGCACAGAAAATGATGTGGTTGTGGACGTGCCCCTTGTCAATGTGCGTGGTCAGTACATAGGGATATTTTCCTTGCAGGACTTCATCTGCAAGCTGTCGACCAATCTCGTGGGCCTGCTCCGGCGTGGTTTCGCCCGGCGCAAAAGACTGTATCAAGTGGTGGGCCAGATTGTTGCCTTTCTGCATGGCCTGTGACAGCAGCAGTTCAAATTCGATGTCGGCGGTTTCGTAGGAGCAGGCAAAGGAGGACACCAGCATTTTTTCATCCGTCTTGGCTGGATTCTCAATGTAGTCCAGTGCCTTTTTCAGCGTTGACTTGATAGGATGTATCTTTGTAACTGCCATATCTGTGCCAGCGCTCCTTTGATGTCCGCAATATCTTGTGTGTACAGCGGCCCCATGCTGTTCAGCCGCCGTGCGATCTGATTGACGTTGACGCCAATCTTCTGCAGTTCGGCGGTCTGCGCCCGGATGTCGGTGGTGTCGATGTGGACAACATAACCATCTATCAGCATCTTCCGGGCGTAGGCAGAAAAATTCCGTGTGTGCAGCAGAGCCATCTTCTGCCGGATAAGTTCCTGTTCCTCCGGCGTCACGGGAACACGCAGAACAATTTTTCGGGTTCGGTTCGCCATAGTTTCACCTCGTTTCTTGGGGGTCTGGGGTACTCCCCAGCAAGCATTTCTGCCGGGAGTGGCTACACTCCCTATGCTTGCTACGTTACCTTTCCCCACTACTAAGACACCGAAACGCCCCCGTTTTGCCCGCAAAATACAAAAAAATAAGAGGACGCTTTTGCATCCTCTCAATGACCGTGCATGACAATCAGACACACACGGGCTCTTTTTCCTGTTCATGGATTCGTAAGGCACCGTCAATGGCACCTTCTACGATGGGTAAGTATTCTTCCGGGCAAAGCTGCAGCTTGTGGCTGACCCGCTGACGTTCCGCACTTTCTTCCCGCATGAGTTCCGGGTTGAAGTACCGCTCCACGGGCAGACCACATATTTTTATCAGCTGAATCACCACCGGCAGGCTGGGCAGCGTGCCTTCGTTTTCGATGTTCGCAAGATACCGGCTGTCACAATGTATCATGTCAGCCAGCGCACTGCGGGAAAGTTGTTTTGCCTTTCGAGCTGCCTTGACATCCGCTCCGAACGTTTCAAAGCCGGGACAGTCCTCGATTTTCGCCATTCTGCATCACCCATATACATTTTATAGTTCATGAGCGATTGGCGAAATGTTGCTATGTCCGTTCTGTCTACATTTTATAATTCATATTTTAATACTACTATCATTCGCTTGATTATACATAATCCTTTGCAGTAGTTGCCAAAGTGAACACAAGAATATAAACACGAACGCTTCCTTTCCTGCCAAGATCAAAATAACATACAGCATCCAGAAGTTCATTCCAACAATATGTAGAGAGTTAAAATGCCACTTGTTTGAGTAACAGTAAAGCTTAAATTCTAGGTAAACTGCTCTATTTTTTTCGTCTGTATTCTAAGCATTGTTTCGTATAATGTATATACCACAGATTTATAGATTTGTAAAGACTTACATTCGAGAGCGGATTCAGCTCAGCACACTTTCTGGGATACAAAAGCCTTCCATAAAACAGGAAAGTCCAAAAATCGCGCAGAAAATGTAAAACAGTTTTGTCCCAGTATTAAATCCCTTTCCAAAGTAAAAAGTAAAGATGGACAAAATTTTAACGGTGGATTTGGTCAACTATTCTAAAACTCAGGATAACGGTCGGCTTTTTCATACATGCCATTGGATATTGTGTGCAAAAAGAACGTTCCTTCATTGAGCATTGTGAACAATAAAAAATAGAGCAACACAGAGGATACAGTTTTGTGCAAATCCATGTCATAATACTCAGAGAAAAAGAGAAGTCGTTCATGATAAGATTGGTGTGTCAGAACAAAGATTCTGCTATCCGGAGAGCAGAGCCTTTGAAAACAGGATATTCCAATTTATGAAAGGAAAGCACTATGAAGTCGATTGACGTATTTTGCCATCTGATGCCGCCTGAATATGCGAAGATCTGTATGGCAGAAGCTCCCAACAAATCGCATATGTTTGTCCGTGCACTGAAAGTCCCTTCCATGTCCAACATGGAAAGTCGGAATGAGGTGCTGAAAGAATTCCCCGGTTACACGCAGATTCCCT
>OGJM01000380.1_pt1 | contig 25609 bp, 17 predicted proteins | sample 1572281 | NCBI WGS metagenome assembly OGJM01 (sample SAMEA2582147, study PRJEB24529) | metagenome | reverse complement strand
AAAGTACTGTACTACGCCCGTAGCAAAGGCGAGCTGACCAAAGCCATCAACATGTAGTACCCGCACCAAGTACGGGAAGGTAATAAAGCTCAGAATATATTGGAGCCCTTTTACAGTGAGCAAGGAGCCAATATTTTCTAATAATGACCAATTTACTTTCATCGCTTCACCAACTTATCTTTCAAAGATAATCGCAGTTGATTACTATGATTTAACATACCTAATAATAGATTAGAATTACCTAGAGCATGTAAGAAACCTGCAGGCCAGATGCTATCCTTAAAGTCCGTAACCAATTGTTTTGGATTAATTAAATAAGCAACCAAGGATTTATTCTTAACCATCGGCTCAAAGGAGTCTATATACACTGGATATGGTCCCCAGTACGCTACATCTTCATCATCTGGATGCAAGACAAATTGAATGAAGTTCGTCATCACTAGATCTGCATCAATAGAGCCATATTGCATCATATCTAGTGGATAAGACTGATAGAAGTCCATAGCCCCTTGGTGTAGCTCATCCAAGCGACTCTTATATTCCTCAGGCATGGAGCTATATTCGTAGTCCTCTAGTAGAGGTATAGCTTCACATTTCTCATTGTACTCATAGCCTAAGGTCGTACCATGAGGAGCCGTAAAGAATACCTCTAAGAACATATAACCTAAGCGTAACGCTGTTTGCAATTCGTAGTTTTGAGAAATATTAATATACGAATCTGTTGGCTCAAGACTATTTTGTAGGTAGAGCGGAATCCAATCAATATTATAGTTCTTGATTGTACTGTATTGCTGAAGCGCCGATACAATGGTACCAGCACCAAGATCTACAATACCAATTCTACCGTAATCCTTATACTGTTTGAGATAATCCGACAATAACTGTCCTTGTTCTTGTGAATTATAATATACCTTCGCTCGCACTTGACTATAGAGGGCTTGAATTCGCTCATCTTGAGGCAATTCATCGCGCGTAAAAGTGGAGCTTTCACTTAAACCAACGGAACGAACAACCTCCGCATCATAAGGAATGCCCAATCGATTAAATAAAGTATTCAGCTTTATATTTGATTGCCAAGATTTATATAACCGCAAAATGTCCTCTAAGGACTGACGATACTGAATCATAGGAATAACTACAGATCGACGAGACAAATAAGAGTAGAAACTAGTAAGTTCCCCCTCTTGATCACTAATCTCTTGCAATACATAGCCGTCACGGGCTAAGAATAAAATAGCATCAAGATTATAGTTATCCTTATGTACCTTAATCCATTCCATAAAGCCCTTAACAATAGGACCAAACACATCGAATCCCAAGCGATACGCCAAGGAATCAGGCGTTTGAGGGGAGTTATGTTTCTTGATAAAACCATATAACAAAGAATAATCTAAATCGCTCTTCGCCTTGCTTTCATTGACGTACGATTTACGACTAGGAGGCTTGATTAAGTACGCATCTAAGCCAACAGCTTTAGATTGTTGAATATCTGCCTTTGCATCGTTCCCGATGTGCAGCACATTCTTAGCTTCTGCTTGGATTTCCTCCAACACAGCACTAAACAAAGCTCCCCCTTCATGTTTAGTTTTGCGATATATGCAGGATACAAATAGTTTGTCATAACCTGTAATCTTATTATGTTCTAATACTTGACCAATGATGGTATCCGTCAAATACATATCGGAAATGATATATACCTTCTTCCCTTGCTGTAATGCGTATTGATAAGCCTCTATGACCTCATCATTAGGAAAGGTTAAATTGATTTCCAATTCAATTTCTAAAGCCTTACATGCATCGGCTAATTCTTGACCGTATAAATCAGCAAAGACTTCGTAAATCTCGTCCAGTGTTACTTCTCGGTACGGATACGTTTTACGCGCCTTATGGTCAGCCGTCTCCCTTTTTTTGTAAAAACCAATGGGCTTTACATGATTTCGCTTTTGGTATTCCCGATCCACTAATTGCCATAGATCTCTATCTTTATAGATAACGCGACATACTAGCGTATCATAGACATCAAATGTAATGACCGGATGTACATCGATGGCCTGTTGTAATGCTAACTCCATTCCTTCTCCCCAACTATTATGCTAGCTCATGATAAGCGTCTATCAATAACTTCTCAACACGTTCTGTTTCAAACCCAATATCATAGCCTGCTACTTTTAACTCTTCATAACGACTGCGTCTATTATGTTGTTTACTATTCACAATCACCTCTGCCCAGGCCTTAGCACCGGCGTCTAAGGAAATAAATTGAGTAGATGGCAAAAGTTCCAATTCTTTAGTCACTGTATCAGATAAAAGCAGTGGTAAATCCGATGCTTGTGCCTCAATACCAACAACGGTAAGGCCTTCAAAAAAAGATGGCATCACAAGTACATCTGCAGCCTGCATAATCTTATTAACATCATCCCGTCTGCCTAGCAAACGAACGACATGCTCTAACCCGTATGCTTTGATTTTTCGTTTGACTTCCGTTAAGAATTCACTTTCTTCAGTAGTATCCCCTACTAGCAACAACACAGAATCGGGCTGAATACTGTGCACTTCTTTGAAGATATCCAACAAGAAGGAATGATTTTTTTGGTACGAAAAACGCCCTACATGTAGCAATGTTAGCGCTGTATCTAAGTTTAAAGCTTGGCGCATTTCATCACGAACGGCTAAGTCCGCATCATATTTGTGAATATCAATAGCGTTGTAAATAACGTGGTATGGATTATCCTTAAACATCCATTGTCCAGCAAACTGACTGCATGCAAAGCGCAAATTAGCACTCCACGCTAATAATTTCTTGTTCATCCCCACGAGGAGACGACGGGCCAAGCCTTGCTTGTTTTCAAAGCCTGAATTATGGCTATGAATAACGCGAACCGGTATGCCAAATACCTTGCCTAAAACGAGAGGAAATACATATTCCAGGCTATTTGTATTCAAGACGATTACATCATAAACGCCTTTATTTTGTAACAATATATTAAACCACTGCCAATAATGGAGCAGCGGGTTTTTATGTCTAGAAACAACTTTAAAAATCTTGCTACCAGAGGCCAAGATTTCATCTTCATAACAAATAGAGTATTCCCCTGTGATGTTCACAAAATCATAATCAATTTTACTTTTATCAAGATGTCTAAATTGTTCTATCAAATATGTTTCTATGCCACCTAGATTACGCGTCATACCGACTTGTAATACACGTAATACATGAGGTTCTCGGTTTGTCATAATTGTGCTTCTTTCTAACTAGATTTAATCTTCGCAAATAAACCTTTAAGACGATGGCGTACAAAGGAAATGCACTCTGTACATGCGATAATACCTAAATTCCATTTATATTTAAGCAATCCAGATAATACGCCGATGAGAGAGGCACTACCCTTCATATGAGGATGCATAGCCTTATATACATCGTCTTGCCATAACTGCTGTAACCATGTATATTTACCAGCTATCGAAGAAACTGCGCCCATCCGTTCTAGTGCAGAATACATATATTTAACGTATAACACACTCAACAATTGGTAGCACTGCACATCATCAATACCTACATTAACCATATATTGATAAATGGTTTGAACCTTCAAGCGATACATTTCGTAGTACTTTGGCTCCCATTTCTTAGAAAGACTAGTCTTATCTAAGTCGAGCATATAGTGATAGTACACATGAGGAATCATCCCCATGGACTGTGCGTGAGTTAAGTACTCGAAAGAGAACATAAAGTCCTCCATAATGTATTCCGCAGAAAACTGAATATGATGGGCCTCGATGATCGATCGTTTGTAAAAGCCGTTCCACACATAACCAAAGAGAGGAATATATTCCATTTCAAGAGCCATTCGTAAAATATCTGTAGCATCACTAGATAGAAAATCCGCCACATCGTTTACCTTGTCACGAAGGCTTTCACCATGCTCAATGTAATGTTCAACAGCACCGTATTTCCAAAAATCTACTTGTGGATGCTGGTTATATTTCTCGAAAAAGGAGGAAAGGATGCTTTCACCATAATAATCATCGGAGTCCATAAAGGTTACGTATTCGCCGCGTGCAATAGACATGCCATAGTTGCGAGCATTACATACGCCACCATTTGGAATATGGCGAATCACAAGACACATACCAGGATAAGCACTAGCCAATGTATCAAGCAGTTCTCCTGTTTTATCCTGAGAACCGTCATTTACAATAATCAACTCATATAGGGATGTGTCTACATTTTGTGAATATACACTGTCTATAACTTGTTTAATTGTAGTTTCCGCATTATATGCTGCAACAATGATAGATAGTACTGGATTCACAATGGTACCTAGCCTTTACTTTGTAAACCAAATTTACGCAACACAAAGGAACTACCCTTTTTCAACCAATTTTGAGGCTCCATAAAGGATACGTTTTGTTCTTTATAGTCGATGTTATTAGCTTCGATCCATACATCGAGCAAGATTTCGCTTACAAAACCATAAATACGAGCTTCGTATGTATCGTAATTGGAAATATCGACGCGATGTTCGATTTCCTCCAAGATAGAGAACATCCACTGGCAGTATTGATCAAATAGGTCACGACGCATAACAAACATGTTGAACATGTGCGCCCATGTGCGATTGCAAACCTTTGTGAAAGCAGCACTATATTCTGGATATTTTTCAGCGATGATTTGCTCAGCCGCATCAAGGCCGTCGCTGTGATGGGCATGATTATAGTGAGAACGGTTAGATTCAATATAATATTTACGCTTATCTGCTACCACTACAGGATATTCTGAAAGTAGTTTTTCCCATTCTGGACCTGTAAGGATTTGATTCTTTTTGTCCTCTACGGAACGCACCTCTTTGCGCGTAAAGTATCGTCTGTAATGAACAAGACCGATATAGTCCGCATCAAGGTTTTTCCAAGCCCAATAAAGGCCTGTTAATTCACAATAATTCGCATTTTTTGAGGAGATATTATCTCCTGTATGATCGCCGGTATAACCAATATCAGCTTTGCCTTCTCGACCTACATGGATTGGCATGTACACGGAGTCCTCTGGCATCCAATATTGCTTATGTGTAGCTACTAAAATCTTAATATTCACTAGTACTCTCCTACATGAGTGTTGTCTCTCAAGTCTATCTACTTACCATATGAAAACTTGGTTAGGCTAACTCCTTTTCTACTAATGCCAAAGCACTAGCAATAACCTTATCCATATCGTAATATTTATATTCCCCTAAACGACCACCAAAGATAACATTGGAAATCGTTTTAGCCTTTTTAACATATTTTGCGTAAAGATCTAAATTCTTTACATCATTCACTGGATAATAGGCCTCTTCGCCAATTTTCCAGTCTTTTGGATATTCTTTTGTTACATATGTAACAGGTTGTGTGCCAAATTCAAAATGCTTATGCTCAATGATACGAGTATACGGAATTTCCCCTTCCGTATAGTTCACAACGGCAACACCTTGATGGTTTTCCTCTTCAAGACGTTCTGTTTCAAAGTGAAGACCACGATATTCCAATACACCTTCAGAGTAATCAAAATACTCATCAATAGGACCTGTATAGATAATCTTATCTGCCAAGGCTTCATATTCATCGCGATGTTTGAGGAAGTCTACACCTAAACGAACTTCAATACCCTCTAACATGCGTTCAATCATCTTCGTATAACCGCCCATAGGAATACCTTGGAAACGGTCATTAAAGTAATTGTTATCGTATGTATAACGAACTGGTAAGCGTTTAATAATAAAAGCTGGCAATTCTGTACATTTACGGCCCCACTGTTTTTCTGTATACCCTTTGATGAGCTTTTCGTAAATATCTGTACCTACGAGGCTAATAGCTTGCTCTTCTAGGTTCTTAGGTTCACTTGTAATAGCAGATCGTTGCTTGGTAATAATGTCCTGTGCCTCTTTAGGAGTTCGAATATTCCACATTTTGGAGAAGGTATTCATATTAAAAGGCAAATTGTACATTTCACCTTTATAGTTTGCTACAGGGCTATTTACATAGTGATTGAACTCAGCAAATTGATTCACATAATCCCACACATGCTTCAAAGACGTATGGAAAATATGCGCACCATAGACGTGAATGTTAATATCGTCTTTGCTTTCACAGTACAAATTACCTGCTATATGATTACGGCGATCGATAACAAGTACAGATTTACCACGCTTATGTGCCTCATGGGCAAATACAGCACCAAATGGGCCTGCCCCAACTACTAAATAATCAAATTGTTTTTTCATATGTATATCCTTATTTTTTCATTCCAAGACATAGTAATCGTGAATAATGATTTTTTCTTAACATATAACCTATCAAGATAGATAGAATTGTAGATGCTAGGAAGCACACAATAAAAGCTTCATAATACAATCCTAATTTAGACCAAAGTACAATTCTGAATGGAATCTTAACGATATCACTAAAGATATAAACATCCATTGAGACAGTGCCTAAAAAGATTAGTAGTGTTTTATATAATCCGATTCTAGATGAGATTTGGTTAGCTATATAGTATGTAATAGTAATGCCAGAAACTGCTGTTACAAGAGTAAGTATTTTAAACACATTAATATCATGTAGTAATGCATAATTACCTACACCAAAAACCACCATAGATATAAAAGCTATTCTTGCGGATTTCATATAATCCAATAGCGCATATTTCTTTATATATACTCCCAAGATAAAGAAGAATTGGAAGTACAATATCTCCGATATCATAGCTATAGAAAAGATATTTAATACATCAGATAGCATTCCAATAAGGAAAGATCCAATTAGTAAACCTAAATTTACACGCTTAACCAATACGGCAATCAAGATTGAAATGAAGAACAAACAATATAAAAACCATAGTTCCCCATCCGGATTAATACCTATTAATATTTTCCATATATCTTGTGGATTAAGTTGCTGATTTGCAAATTTTGATAAAGCTAATTTGAAAGGAAAATATAATAAACCAATAGTGAAATAAGGAACCATTAACCGTATACCTTTATCTTTTACGAATTTCTGAAAGCCCTCTTTCAAAGGTATATGCATAAAATAGCCGGCTACAAAGAAAAATACAGGCATATGGAAGCTATAAATTATAGTCCGCATCAAATATAAAGGATAACTAGCAATACCACTAGCACTTGCTTGGTCTGGAACAGAATGCCCTAAAACAACAAGCAAAATTGCAATTCCCTTCATAATATCAAAACTACTATCCCTCATAATACCGACTAATAAGCCCCTTTCGATTTAACGACAGCCAACACCGTTTTCAAAAGATATACAATATCGATCCACACGGACCAGTTATGAACATACCAAGAGTCCATTAATACACGCTCTTCATAGGTAGTATCGCTACGACCTCTCACTTGCCATACACCGGTAATTCCTGGTGGTACAAGGTAAAAGTCATTGATGTAATCACCGTATTTTACGATTTCATCACGCACGATAGGACGTGGACCTACGAGGCTCATATCACCAACGAGAACATTCCACAATTGTGGCAATTCGTCGAGACTTGTTTTGCGAAGGAATTTACCAATTCTTGTAACACGCGGATCATCTTTCAATTTGAAATCTCGTTCCCATTCCTCACGGGCTGCAGGGTTTTCTTTCAAATATACCTCTAATGCCTCTTGTGCATTCGGCACCATGGAGCGGAATTTATAGCATGGGAACTCTTTACCACCTTGACCAACACGCTTATGACCAAATACGATAGGCCCTGGAGAATCTAGATAAATCAGTACGGCTACAATGGCTAGAATAGGTAAAATCAAGATGCCACCACATACGGTAGCTACAATATCAAATATGGGCTTCATAATGCGGTTAGCAATACAACGGCTTGCTCTTCCATCATTCCCCGAGCCGTAATATTACTTGTGGGCAAACCAAATAATTCAGGCACAAAGGCTACTCGTTTTACCAATAATTGCAATCGATTAATCAAAGATACTAACTTTTTAGGTTCTAACCCTGGTGCACAAATAAGAACTGTTTGTACACCTGTATCTTTGATAACATGTTCAACATCGGAAAAAGCACCAAGACATGGATATTCTTTAGCAATAGAAGAGGATTTAGGATTATCATCTACATAACCAATAATCTTGTACGTAGCAATTGGCATACGATCTAAGGATTTTTTTACAAGCTCTGCTGTTTTACCTGCACCAACTAATAAAACTGGTATCGTTAAATATCCGGCCTTAGAAAGAATCTTGCCTACAATAAAACGGGAGCTAAAGATAAAGAGCAACATGAATAAGTAAGCAAAGACAACAAATAATCGGGATACATCATTAATTACGTGCCCTGTATACATGAGCACAATAGATACAACTACGCCAATAGTGATGCTACGAAAAAGATTTTTCATAGTATCCCAATAAGGAGATACCACAGAATATGTATTGTTAAGAAGTAATATAGACAAAAATACTAAAGGTATAATGCCATATACATAGATTTCATCTACCTTGAAATGTGGGCTGACCGGTAAAATTGGCAAATTTAACCGCAAATGATAAGCTGCTAATGTTCCTAAAACAATAGAAACATAATCGGCTATAAGCACTATGATTTTGCTAACGAGCAACTTGTTGTGATTATTATATCCATAACTATTCATACTAATACCCCAAACTATAAAAAAAGGTTGTTTTCTCAATACAATTTTCAAGAAAACAACCTCTAAAACATACGAATACAATGTACCAATATTTACTTATATTGTATCATATTCAAAAGTTTAAAACTATGAAAAACCATAGATTTTAGCTATCTTTTATGTAGTTTTTTGGAGATTCTCAGTCTATTTAAATCAGACATAAAAATCAATTAAATAATGCGTAAATATTTCCTAAACGACTTTGTTATTCTCATTTATTTTCAATTGAATCATGATGCCCATAACAATCCAAAACATGCGGATCCCCGATGAATTTCCCCATGTATAATCTATAGATCCAAACAAGAACAAATAGCTAATAAAGCCTACCATTATTGATAAATCATAAGGGTTTCTTGATTTAACATAATGTATCAAAGATTTACAGAATATAAAGAATGAAAATCCTAAGAACCCAATGAGCCCTAATAGGCCAGATTCAGAGGCTATTTGCAATAGATTATTATGAGAATGGCCTAGATTTTGAGTTTCTTGTTTCAGTTTATAATGCTCTTGATATGTTTTTTGCCATAACCCAGGACCAACACCTGTTACAGGATGATCCATAATCATTTGCTTATCGGCTTCCCATACATAGATACGGCCCAAATTTGAACCATCTGTGCTTATATTAAAAGTACTTTCAAAACGATCTACATAGCCTTGATTACTACTAAATGCATATCCTATACCTACAACAGCTACAAGTAGTACCAATATATAGCGAATATTAACGAAGCAATAGCGCAATGTTATGAGTATACCGTTAATGCCATTAAATAACCAAGAACCACGGCTTTGATTGCCCCACATTCCCAATAACATACCAAATAAAGAGAATACAGCTGATTTTCTCACATATGAAGGAAATGCTTTATCATAAGCAGCAATTAAAGCCAATGGAAAGGCCAATGTTAACAACATGGCTAGCCCCATCATAGAGCCATGAATAACACCACCTGCACGACCTCCTGGACCTAAATTATAGCCCAATAGATACTGTGCAAAGGCAGATAAAGCATCGATACCCATATATACAAAGAATACTGATAATATGGCGTACAATTTGCGAGAACTTTTAATAAATAACAGAATTGGTACGATGACTAATACCTTCCAAACCCAAATATTAAAGAAATATTTAGTAGTCACCGCTATATCATTGCTGATTAATGCTGACGGCAATACGCATAGTAACATGCCTACATAGGCCCATCCATATTGACGTATAGACTGTGGTACAGAGATTTCATGTCGTCTATACCAACAAGTAACTAAGGTCATCAATATAATAAGGCTATATATTAAATTCCCTAGTGCCATAGATGACCGCGTCGTACATATCATCAGTGAAATGAGTACGGTCAGCACCATTTCAGAATTCTTAATTATCCAAGATTGCATACTAACCCCTTTTCACCTACATAGTTACAATCTAATTTTCATCATATTAACATCTATTGTATAGATATCTATTTTACACGTAACAATGGTTTCAGATGATTTTGAATCTCTTGCTCATATTGATCGAGTAATTCATAGCGTTTTCTGTATTGGCTACGTTTTTGTGATTTAATTTCTTCAATAGGTTTACGATATTCCTCTAATGGAATGTTGAAAAAACGCTCATCACTACATACAACACCACCAGATTCCTCCCACAATGGATCTAGCTCAGCTACCTTAGCACGATGACCGCGAACTAAATGGGTGTTAGCATAGAAGCCTTCATCAGATACGGCATAAATGGATTCGACCTTACAAAGGACCGCAATATGGCGTAATAGGAACATAATAAAGTTTTTTGGTCGATACCCAAACATCTTTTTAGTAACTGTTTTAGCATTATCAAGGCCATCTTTATATCCTTGAATCGTGCCAATCCACATAGCAGGCTCTCCATTAAAACCTTTACCAAAGCGGAAGTTAGCATGATATACGCCTTGTTTACCCAAGGTTAACAACAAGGTTAAAAAACCTTCTTTTCGTTGACCCGGCCCATAATATAAACGAGCCACCATATCAAGGTCTTCTGATTCCCATACGATAAAGCCACGATTCATACGACTTACATCGTCATAAATATTATCTGGATCTACAGAGTACATTTCGCGAATGGCTTCATCTGTAAACACATCTTTCAAATAATCAAAATGATTAATAATAGCCTCTAATCGTTCCTGTGGTGTTGAGCTTTTAAACAAGAAATATCGCGTCATTAACTCAAATAGACCAACTTGACGGTCTAATAATGTTGGATCTGGTGTATAGCTTACAAAATAGTTCTCTAGTGCCTCTATTTCTCGTTTATTGCGGATAGAGCGCATTGTATGAAGGAAAGTGCGTCGCGTTTCCCTCCAACTACGTTTGCCGTAAATCTTACGACCTCGCTGCCATTGTGTTTCTAAATATCCCATCTCAAACTCCTATCCACTAAAAAACTACCAAACCTTATCATTACTTATCAGTGGAGTGTAAATTATCTATAATCGTAACTAATTCATCTGCCACACGATTAACAATGAATCGCTGTTCCACAACTTGTCGTGCCTTTGTAATGATATTTGGCAAGTTTACAGCATCACTCATCACATGTTCCATAGCTTGTTGTAAGCTGTGTTCGTTCAGCGGATCTACAATAAATCCAGATTCACCATCGTCTATGATTTCTCGCTGAGCCCCAGAGCCACTTGTAATGACTGGTACACCGCAATACATAGCCTCACAAATAACGAGACCAAAGGCTTCACGCGTTATCGTTGGCAATAGTAAGCAATCTATGGATCTATATAAACCTTCAATATCTCGTGTAAAGCCTATAAATTCAACGTAAGAATGCATTTGATGTGCATGTATATAATCTTTTAATTTCTTAATTTGATCCTCTGTACCAGCCCCCGATATAATCAATCGAACATCGGGATTGTTTTGATGAATCTGTTCCAGAGCACTTAAAATCAGATACAAACCTTTCCGTTCTGTTATACGCGCACTATATCCAAAGGTGCTAACCTTATATTTCATGGGTACAGCATCCGAAAAGGACTGGAATCGGTTCGGATCAATACCATTATATACAACATGGTATTTGCTAGTATCCTTAATAGCAGGCGTCATAAGATCGTCATAAACAAGTTTAGACACACAAACGAAGGCATCTACTTGTGCATTGATCCATCTATGATATATATCTGTTTTACCAGGTACAAGATTATGCTTTATAAACACCAATTTAGCACCTGTTAACTGCTTAAGAGCAATACAGAATAAGATATATTTACCGGAGTGGCATACAATCGTATTAATCCCCTGTTCTTTCATCTGTTTAGCCACGGCATTAACAGATAGAAAACCCTTCAAGGTATAGAGATTGGCAGTCATCACATGGCCCACTTGGGCATACCGAGATTGCATATCTTCATTCGATTGGTCCACTAAGATGTACGCAGTCCTATGTCGTTGTTGTAATTGCTTACAAATATCATATACATATTGTTCACCGCCACCCCAAATTTTGGCGCCTACAACATTGATTATAGACATAGGTTCCTCCTATCATACACATATCAATACACATATAGTAGCATCTATTGATGTATACGAAATACTGATTACATATACATCAATAGACTATTATCATTTAATTATACTATGACTTATTCATGCTGTCTTCGTGATTAATGAGCCACATGGTCAACATTGTCCAATCTCGCGCATCGTCCCCATGATTATTAATAGGGCGAATTGGCTCAACCGGTTTATAGGACGGTATGTTGCTTTCACCATAATCCATACGAACATCGCCCATCATATGAGGCGTAATCCATTGATATGGTGTAACTAATGTATCTGGCTGTTCATCAAACAAGGACGGTACGATGGAATAATATTCGAAACCCTTTGGCGCAATGGCTTCAATAATGGTAGGCATGAGGCTCATATGCGTGCCAATTGACGCCGTAATCGTATCTTTAGTGAAAGCAGGATGCTGCAACAATCCTACGGTACAGAATGTGTCACGCAAGGTATAGTCTCGTTGAATTAAGGATGTATTATTCAAAGAGCCAAATAGATTAGAGTGGTCACCAGTGACAACGAATAAACTATCAGGAAATGCCTCTTTTATAGCATTAACAAAGTTAAAAATCGCCTTATCACTATAGCGATAGGTAGCCAATTCCTTATTGCGTTTCTTGTTGGATTTTAAATCATCTCCAAGGTTTGGCATAACCTGTTCAGGATCATAATCTAATAAGGAATCCTCCATTTTATAAGGACCATGATTGGATGTAGTATAAATAAAATGGAATGTAGGATGTTCTAAAGATTTGATTTCCTCTTCAATATGTTCTAAAAATACATGGTCATAAACGCCCACCCAAGTCTTAGGGGCATCAGAGCCACAAAAAACGGAAGCACTTTCTACGCGGTCAAATCCTTGAGCCTTACCAAAGTGATTAAAGTTACCATACGATGCATTGCCACCATACCAGTAAATCGTATCATAACCTAATCGCTTCATTTGAGATGCTAAAGAAGTTGGCAATGGTTCATGCCAGAAGGCTTCTCGTTCATTGATTTCCATGCCCGCATCATAGACACCAGATAAGAGACTCACAATGGATGGACGAGATACATTACCGGCAGGCAAGAAATTAGGTACTTGCGCCGTATGTGGATTATCTTTAAAATCCCATAAACCAGGACATATATTGAGATCCTTATAAGGTTCATCGAGAGACCATTGTGGGATACTTTCACCAACAATAAAGAAAATATGCTGTGGTTTATCAATACGAGGACCTGATGCAACGCGTTTGAATGCATGAAGCGGTGTATTCAAATCCTGCCAAGAATCTTTATATTTCTTAGGAACAATACGGTGAATCGCGTCATCAATGTCCTCAGCAGATGCGGTATATTCATCACGAAGGGGATGTTTTAGGACCGTTTCTAAGGCACATAGATCTGGCACTGTAGCACGAGCAAAGAATATATCCTCTTTTACCACTGTAGGAATCGTATCCCATTCTGGTTTATCATCATGAGATAAGGTTCCACCATAGCGGAACCAATAAAACCCCAAAACGGAAGCAGCCACAAGACCTATATTCCAAGCTACAGTAGACCAAGTTCCTTCAATAGTTGGATAGGGTATAGATGGCAAAGATAAGAAGAAATCTCCCATATACCAGGATATAAACGTAATAGGAATCAATCCTAAAATGACGAGAATTCCTCGATCTTGATTAAAGAATACATCAATCAAATTACGTTTCTCTGCATGATTTCCATAATGAACCATATAGTTATACGTATCATGGAAATGCTTATAAAAAATCATTTTTCCTGCAAAAGCTACGTAAAGTATGCAGGAATAAATAGTTAATCCCACTAACCGTACAGGATCTTCTATTTGGTGATATCCATCAAATAATAATGCAGGAAGCGTCACCAATACTAAGGGTAATAAGAATACATAAGCATCAAAATCCATGCCCCACCAAAAGCCATAACGCAATGAACCCAATACAGATTTCCAGCGTCCCTTCCATGTGGGATAAGGATTATACACAATCATGAATATGATTCGAAAGATGGTGCTCAATATAGGAGCCCAAAGCATTAGTTTTATATTTTGTTGTAGGGATAGAAAAAATTGTTCACTCATTCATACTTCCATATCTACTGCAAGAACAATAATTCCCCATAGCAATCTACTATACTAAATTACTGATTATAATTGCCCATTAGATTTGTTTAAATAATATAATTTTACATATTTCGTCATGGTGTACATCATATGGTAGATAGATAATAGAAAACCTATTTTTCCATCTAATATGCCACCTTGCAAAATATATATCTTAAAAAATGCCCATGTTGGACGCAATATAATATCCCCTAAAAAACTACAAGATTTCCCTTGTTCCTTGTACTTGTTGGCCGCTGCTGTAGTGTATTTATTGAACTTTTCAAAGAACTGATGCCAGTTATCATAAGTGTAATGGTACAATTTGCCTTCTAATGTAGCTTGTGGATAGGGACTGATAAAAGCTTCATGAACAGCACCTTCCACAGTTGCACCCTCTCGAGGCATCAATCGTAACACCTTATCAGGTCTCACCACACCATGGGTTGCCTGATTATGATGGAATAGATTATATCTTCGTAACCAATAGGCCTTTGGCTCTCCTTTAATAGATTCTTGGATTGATTTTGCTAATTGAGGAGATACACGCTCATCCGAATCTATAAATAGAATCCATTCAGAATGTGCTTGAGATATACCAAATCTTCGTTGTTGTGACCAATCTCCATTCAGAGGATGTGGTATAACTTTAGCCCCCAAGTTAGTAGCAAGAGGTACCGTTTGATCTGTACTTCCATCATCAATAACTAATATTTCATCAGCAAATTGAATACTTTTAATACAATCTACAATATGTTTTTCTTCGTTGCGAGCTAAGATAATAGCCGTCACAGTGCTCATAGATCATCCTTTAACTTACAAATCCCTTTAATTTACTATGTAGATAATATGGTAGATACAATTATGATATCTACCATATGTATCGTATACAAAAATTATTTAATACTATCCCCATGCTTAATACGCCATGCTGCTAGTTCGCGCATGTTTTTAATCACATCACCATAGGATTGAGGCATGTTTGTGCCTTGTTCCATAAGTTTTCCACTGTTATCTAGATATAGTCTATGGTTAAAGACAAATTCCTCTTGTGTAAACAAGCTTGGCACCATGGATTCATAAGTTTGACCAGGGCGACCTACAAGTTCTGCCAAGGTTGGAATGATTTGAATGCTCATACCAAAAGCGTTTGGAGCGAGCCAGTCTTTATGAATGCCACGACCGTAGAAGATAATGGGAATCGTAGACGCTACATTAGGACCTACTTCACGAGCAAAGGTAAATCGTTCGCTATGGTCACCAGTGATGACGAAAAGCGCAGATAGATCTGCTTTTTCTTCCCTAGCGATATATTCGCCCATCACGTGGTCTGCGTACCAAATATGGCCCATTTCGTTCAATTGCTTATCATTTTCTGCAATTGTATCAGGCAAATGGCCTTTTACCTTATTCACATCATAGCCTTCTTTAGCGACATTGACGCTATATGGAGGATGATTAGACGTAGTCATGATGACATTGAGAATTTTTTCCCCTCTATGTTGATCCATGTACGCGGAAATGGCTTTAAACATATCCTTATCCGCTACACCCCATGCATTGCCTTCTTCGCTTGGCATTTCAGACGCATCATGGAATTCATCAAAACCTTGAGACAAGACGAAGTTCTTCACATTTTGCCATGTACTACACCCGCCGTACCAGAATACAGTTTTATAGCCTAGCTTTTTCATAACAGAACCAATTCCTAAGCCATACGGTTGTTTGAAACTTTCACCTTCGTAATTAGGATATAGACCTGTGTCAGGCATACCTGTGAGTAAACCATTGATAGCAGGCATCGTGCCTGTACCTTGGGCAAGAGCGAGCTGCGTGCTCATTGCTTGAGGACTAGCGGCGTATTTACGACCTTGTTCAACGAGGTACGCACCAGGTTCATTGTATTCAGCGAGGAATGGCCACAAACCATAGGATTCACCGAGAACGATGTTAATAGACTGTGGTTGCTCCGCTAAACGCTCTGTCGTAATAGTTCTTGTGAAAGAACCATCAAAATCCTTACCATTAAATGTTCCACCAATGGCACTGATTTTTTCACTCAATTCTTGAGGGGTTAAGTTGATAACCTCTAACTCCTCCGCGCGTTTTGCAATGCTTTTAACACGATAAAGAGCCTGCACATCGTCGAGGATAGTCTCGTTTAATAAATTAGAACTGAGGCGCGCCGCACTTTCCCAGTTAATGGAATTCGTATAGTTAAAAGCACCACCAAATCTAAAGAACAGACCTAATACACCGATAGCTACAGTCAATCCAATACCTGTGATCCATTGCGTTTTCTTAGTCTTAGGATACCAAGTAGAACAAACTAATTGAGTATCAGCATAATCACTATATTTCTTTGTACCCCACGCCAAGAATTTAACGAGGAAATAACATAGGGCTGCACTCAACACAACGGCCCCAACGATGTACATGAGGGCGTTATATTCATTGATGGCCGTATTTACAATGGCGCTGATATCATCGTTTTTACCATTGATGAGCATCGCATTATAAGAAGAATTAAAAATCTTATAGAATGGAATGCGTCCCAAAAATAAAAATGTTAACAATACAGTGGCAATAGAATACACAACCTGTTTAATGCGCAAGGATGGCCATTTAGGTACAAAGGTATGTACCAATGTGCCTCCTAAAAAGCCTAGTAAACACAAAGAACCGACTGTCTTGAGACTCAATCTAAAGCCTAGCCATAAGGACGTAAGGATATTCTCCATCGTCACAGATACTAGTTGTGATTGAAATACTGCAAGAAACACGATTCTAAATGCAGTCAATAAAGCAGAGAAAAAGATAAACACCTTAATCTCTGTTCGTATGCCTTCAAATAATCGTTGCCATCGGTTCATCATTAACCCCTACTGTTCTTTATATAACGTAACTACTCTATACTACCTAACTGTAATTATGTTGGATATTTCTTACATTTAGGTCCCTTACATCGCTTGCATTTACCGCATCCACGGTCGATAGTTTCAGCACTGGCTGATTTCTTAGCACTAGTACTCTCCTTGGCTCTCTGTTCAGAGGTCTTACTATTCAATACGGAAACTATCGTTTTTGCTTTTTTTCGGATCCATCCTTTTTGGATTTTTTATCCTTTTTCTTGTCTTTATTCTTATCTTTTTTACTGAAAGTATCGCCTAAAAAGACTGTTTTTAACTTATCATTTAAGACCTTAAGCTTCTTTTCAGCCTTGTCTTTCTTTTTCTTTAACTTATCTTCGGATTTAGAATGTTTGTCTTCCTTAGACTTTTTATGTTTTTTGTCCTTTTTATCCTCTTTAGACTTTTTATCATCTTTGGACTTTTTATCCTCTTTGGATTTCTTGTGGCCCTTAGATTTCTTATCTTCTTTGAATTTTTTATAATCCTTAGATTTTTTAGATGTATCGTCAGTTCCATTGATACGCGCCCATTCATCATCTACGCGTTTCAATTGCTTTTTAAGAAGCTTTTCCATCTTCTTATTGGCTTTATCAGAGTCCAAACCAGCTTTACCAAATAACAAAGCATTTACTGCTGTATATGGATCAATAGAGGACATATCATTTTCATTTTTATCATCTTTTTTACTAGATACATCCTTATTTATATGGGATGTTTCTGTATCTTTAGATTTTGAAAGTAATACTGAGTTTTCCGCATTAAATGGATTTTCTTCATCTAAGTGATGGACTTCTAAGCTTTCCACGCCATCTAGTGGATTTACATCCATATGCTCTACAATGTCTTCATCAAGGTCAGATATCTCATGTTGGGAGCTTTCACCAGATCCTGTAAAAAGACCACCCATAGAATGCAATTCGTTCAATTTAATATGGTTCATGCCCACTGTAGAATCATGCTGCACAGGAATATCCGATAATTGGACCTGTTCCATAGCGTATACATCGTTATTATGACTAGCACCCTTACCAAGATAAGATTCATCAGAAATGATGATATCCTCTTTATCGTCGCCTAACACATTGCCAAACAAATCCTCTTCAAGAGAATCATAGGTATGCAACATGGACATCCGTTTTTGAACCTCTTCAATTTGATTCCACAAATCAACAAGAGAGGATGTATAGTATATGCGTTCCTTAACCTCTAAATAAGCTTGGTAAACAATAGCCAATTCAGTTTCATTGAGTCCCTCTTCGGCACCAATTTCTTCAATCATTTGTTGAATTTGTTGATCTCGATCATATCGTTTAATTAAGGCCTTGCGAATACGTTCAATCAATGCTGTGTCGATGATTTCCACGGGTACCTCCATTCTTCAATACACTCAGCCCTATCCACTACATTAGTGCATACGAATCAATGTATAGAACCATAAAAAATAATTTGATTTTATAATCCTTAATATATTATTATAGCAGAATTTATCTGCTTTTTCCTTAATAATCTAGGTGAAAGTTTCTTAAAAATAGAATAAAACCTCAATATGAATTATGTCCTAGTCGTACAAATGTAAAACTGCAAATACAATTATTCAAAATGAGGTTTCTTATATAGCTTATTGTATTAAATTTTTGTGCTGAAAATGTATATAAAATGACATATTTTTGTGCAAAAATATGCATAAAATCTAATGTATCAAATAGTATATATCAAATCCTAAAATAGATTTACTGAATATACTAAAATTCGTTCTTTCTCATCATTTTCTTCAAAGAGATCACTACAATCAATGGGTTCTTCTTGTTCTAATCGCACATGATTATTCAAGAAGTTTTCTACCTCTTCGTTGACATAGTAGAAAAATAGCTTAATTTCACGAGGATGATGATACAGAGAATCAAAGATATTTCCTAGAACGCGCTTAATCGTATGGAGTGCAAAGGGATTAAAGAAAAAGCATCGATTGGCCTTGTCTGGCAATTCATAGAGCGCCGCATCACCGTGTACAAAACTTACACGATTGCGCGCTGCTGGGCTTTCACCATTGAGTAACGCCTTATCATATAATCGTTCATCGTATTCGATGCCGATGGAGTGACAGCCCGTTTGATAAGCCATAAAAATGCTAACACGGCCCTTGCCACTGCCATAGTCGATGAGGGTATGTTTCTTGCAAATATGACCACTATTCGCCAAGCGCTCGAGGACGCAATAATCGGTCGGCTCGTACGGATGATGCTCCGTATCAGACCGACTATCATCACGGCCTGCTGTCTTTATTTGTAAAACCTGTTCCCATTCCTGTTCACTTGTCATATGTAGTTCCTATTAAAATAATTATCTATCTTATATAAGCCATACTATTGGTAATGACTAGTCATATCTTATATATTATATGTATCTAGTATTATTTACAAATAATAGTAAATTGTGTAATATAATAATAGATAAAGGAAATAAATATTTTGTAAGCATTTTAATGCATGCAAAACAAAAGAGGAGGGTGGCAGCCCTCCTCTTTTTGTGCTATGTGCTTGTTACAGTCTGGGGCGGTAACACCTATAGTATATAACAAAAGTACCCTTTTGGGTGCTTTTATTATATACAAACATTTATTGATGCTAATATGGTATACTAAAGAGTAATATTTTAATATTCTCATGTGCAGAATGATATGTCATTAAAAAGGAGTGTCTACTTACATGGACAGTGATCTGACCTTAGATTTTATAATTATCATCGTATTAATCATTGCAAATGGCTTGTTCTCTATGACAGAGTTAGCCATCGTGAATGCGAAAAAACGTAAACTCGAAGAAATGGCAGAAGCAGGCAACGAGCGTGCTAAAAAGGCCTTTGAATTAGCTGAGAATCCAAACGAGATGTTCTCTACTATTCAAATCGGTATTACCCTCGTCGGTGTTTTAACTGGTTTGTACTCTGGTGCGACCTTCTCTGGTCCTCTAGAGGAAGTATTAGTAGCTAATATTCCTAGCATCGAGCCATATGCAGCTTCTTTGAGTTCTTTCCTCATCGTTGCAATTATCACCTATTTATCCCTCGTTATTGGCGAGCTCGTACCAAAACGTTTGGCTTTAAATAGTCCTGAAAGCATTGCCGTAGTAGTAGCAAAACCGATTTACTGGTTGTCTGTAGCCTTAAAGCCAATCGTTAGCTTCCTCGGCGTTTCTACAGAATTCCTCTTAAAATTACTAGGCGTGACTGTGAAAGAAGAGGCTCCTGTTACAGAGTCTGAGATCAACAAGATGCTCACCGAAGGTGTTGCTATGGGTGCTTATGAAGAAGAGGAACCTATCCTCGTAGAAAATATCTTCCACCTAGCAGATATGAACGCTGGCGACATCATGACACCTCGTACACAGCTCAAATGGATTGATCTTAATGGCACAGAGGACGAAATTATGGAAGTCCTCAAAAATGCTAACCATTACCGCATTCCTGTAGGTACCGATTCCTTGGACGAACTAAAGGGTCTCGTAACTGTATCTGACGTATTGGTACAGATCATGCAACGTCCTAGCGAACGCTCTATTCATGATATTATTGAATCTTGTTTGAAAGAACCATTACTCATTCCAGAATCCATTACGCTCATGAAATTATTGAATGTACTCCGTACAGAAGGCGTTCATGAAACGATTGTTCTCGACGAGTACGGCGGATTCAGCGGTCTTGTAACATTACATGATATTATGGAAGAAATCGTAGGTCTCATGCCTTCCGGTGAAGAAGAAATCAAGGAAGAAGAGAATAAAATCGTCGAACGTGAAGATGGCTCCTGGCTTGTAGATGGTCTTCTCGACGTAGACGAATTTAAAGAATTCTTCCACATCGATGAAGAATTGCCAGGCGAAGAAAAAGACTTGTACAAAACAATGGGCGGTCTATTAAACGTTCTCTTTGGCCGCATTCCAAAAGAATTAGACAAAGCAAAATGGAATGGCTATACCTTTGAAGTGGTAGATATGGATAACACCCGTATCGATAAGATTCTTGTAACCTATGAAGAACCTATCGTAGTACAAGAAACAGAAGAAAAAGATTAATACCTACTAGCTTGTAGATTTATGAGCATTGTAGATTTATAAAGAGTGAGTTCTCCTATGGAGGACTCACTTTTTATATATACCCCTAGCCGTTTACATATAAATATAGTATTATTAAATTGTATAAAATATATAATTAGACCTAATAGCGCTATTATCTAAAATAACTCTAATAGCTAAATTAGATTTACTTTCATAAAATATATCGTCCTATGATTACTAATGTGTAGTTTTGTGTCATAGGGCTTATGTGTGGTATAAAGGAGAGATTCTATGAATCAAAAAGTCATAGCAACCATAGGAGCCCTCTTAATAGGGACTGCTATAATCAGTGGTTGCGGATCTGAAAAGCAATCTGAGGATACTAGCCTCAAGGTGCGCACCATCACCATCGGTGAAGAATCTGGTACTACTAGTGCTGGCTATTCAGGCACTATCCATAATAAAACGGAAACAAACTTAGCCTTTCAAATTGGGGGGCGCGTCATCAACAAATTTGTAAATGTCGGTGATACTGTACAAGCAGGCCAAGTAATTGCTCAAATCAATGGTTCAGATACATCAGCTCAGGTACAAAATGCTGAGGGTGCTGTGAAAGCTGCTCAATCGGCCTATGAATTAGCAGAAACCAATGCGAAACGATATCGCGAGCTCTACGCTCAACAAGCAATTAGTAAGTTGCAATTAGACCAAGCAGAAAATCAATTGAATGCCACATCTGCTCAATTACAACAAGCACAGGCCAGCCTCAACTTGAGTAGCAATCAAAATAGCTATACTAATTTAACTGCCCCTGATACAGGTATTATTACTGCTTTCAATATTGAAGCAGGCCAAGTCGTAGCAGCTGGTCAAAGCGTTGGCCCCTTAGCGGCTGGTCACGACCCAGAAGCAGTCATTGCTCTTCCTGAGCAAGAATTGGCCAAGATTCATGTGGGCAGCCCTGCCAATATTACATTTTGGGCTCTACCAGATGTAACCGTGCAAGGTGTGGTGCGAGAAATTTCACCAGTTCCTGACCCTGTAGCGAGAACGTATACCGTAAAAATTGCATTACAAAATCCGCCTAAAGAGGTACAACTAGGCATGACTGTCAATGCAAATCTATCTACCACAGATAGTACCAATATTTCTATTCCATTGACGGCTCTTGTAAAAGATTCTAATGGCAATAATGCAGTGTATATTATCCGAGATAAGAAGGCTCATCTCGTTCCTATTAAGACTGGTGAGTTTGGTAAGAATTCAGTCATCGTTACATCTGGTTTAGCTAAGGGCGACATTGTCATCACCGCAGGCATTCAACAATTACAAGAAGGGACGGCGGTTAGTCAATGAAACAATTTAACTTAGCCGAATGGGCCCTCAAACACAAGTCCATTATCTACTACTTCATGGCTGTGCTACTCACCTTTGGTATCTTCTCATACAACCATATGGGACGTATGGAAGATCCAGACTTTACGATGCGCACCATGGTGGTCGGCGTTGCTTGGCCCGGGGCTTCCCCACAAGAAATGTCGGATCAGGTAACGGACAAACTAGAAGAAAAACTGCGCGACCTTCCGGGCGTCGATTATACAAAATCTTTCACAGATGGCAGCAAATCAGTTATTTATATTAATCTGAAAGAAAACCTACCATCTGACAAAATCCGCCCCGCTTGGGAAGAAGCGCGGAACATGATTAACGACGAATGGAAATCTCTCCCACAAGGTGTTCAAGGGCCGACTATCAACGATAGATTCGATGATGTATACGGCATCATTTACGCCATTAGCGGCGATGAATTCTCATACGAAGAAAAGCGACAACAAGCGGAAGACTTAAAACGTCAGCTTTTATCTGTTCCTAATGTAAAAAAAATCAGCCTCATTGGGGTTCAACAACAAACCCTTAATGTAACGATTAATAAGGATAAATTAGCATCCTATAAAATCAGTACACAACAGCTATTAACGGCTATCAAACAGCAAAGTATGATGGTGCCAGCTGGTATGATTACAACAGATACTAATAATGTATATCTCCGCGTTAACGGCCTATTCGATAGCCCTCAAGCCGTACAAGATATGCCTATTCGCATCAACAATCAAACCTTGCGCCTTGGCGACATGGCTGATGTAACCATGACCTACCAAGATCCTAGTGATCCTCAATTCTACTATGAAGGTAAGCCAGCTATAGGTATTGCCATCTCCATGGATGCAGGGGCTAACAATGTAGAGTTTGGTGAAGCTATCGATAAAAAGCTAGCAGAGTTAAAGAAAACCATTCCTGCAGGCCTCGAACTCAGTCAAGTATCTAATCAGCCTCATATCGTTAAAGAATCCATTGGTGACTTCTCCCAATCCTTATTTGAAGCCATCGCTATCGTATTGCTCGTAAGCTTTGCATCTCTTGGCTTGCGAACAGGATTAGTTGTAGCTCTTACCATTCCAGTCGTTGTATCTACAACATTTATTTTGATGTATGAAAGCGGCATTTATTTACATAAGGTTAGCCTGGGTGCCCTCATTTTGGCACTTGGCCTTCTTGTAGATGATGCCATCATCGTTGTAGAAATGATGAGCGTTAAGCTCGAAGAAGGTTGGGGTCACTTTAGATCTGCTACCTTTGCTTACCAATCGACAGCATTCCCTATGCTATCTGGTACGCTCATTACCTGTGCTGGCTTCTTGCCATTAGCATTAGCACAAGGTATGGTAGCAGAATTTACAAAATCTCTATCCATTGTTGTATTTATGGCTCTCATCCTATCTTGGTTTGCCTCTGTTCTCGTCAGCCCTGTTCTCGGCTATAAAATCATCGAAAACAAGGCTCCGAAACCTGAATCCGAATGGACCAAAAGAGACCGTATCATGCACAATCTCAGTGTTACATTCTATGATAAATTTGAAAGACTGTTACATTGGGCTTTAGGACATCATAGGGTAGTATTACTCATCACCTTAGGTGCCTTTGTGTTATCCCTACTTTCACTACCATTGATCAAGCAGGAATTTTTCCCATCATCAACGCGTAATGAAATCATCGTATCCATGCAATTTCCTCAAAGTTCATCCATTGAATACACTGCAAATCAAGCAAAAATCATCGATGAACATTTACAAGGTGACGAACGCATTTCGACCTTTACATCCTATATAGGACAAGGTTCTCCGCGTTTCGTTCTCACCTTGGAACCCGAGTTGCAACGAAATAACTTCTTGCAGTACGTTATCGTTACAAAATCCTTAGAGGATCGAGATAAACTCTATGGTGAATTAACTTCTTATTTAAATGAAGAATTCCCTTCAGCCCTCGTAAATGCTCAATTTGTACAAATTGGGCCACCATCAAAATATCCAGTGATGCTCCGCGTAGCAGGTCCTGATCAAAAGGTGGTAAAAGACATTGCAAACCAAGTAAAAAGCAAAATGCAAGGTGACAAGGATTTACAGAATATAGCCTTTGACTGGCCAGATACGGAACCAGTAGCTAATATTCACATCGATCCTAACAAGGCTCGATTACTAGGTATCGATAGCTATGCTGTATCCTTGCACTTACAAAGTCTATTATCAGGTACAAAATCTGGGGAATACTATGAAGGTAATCAAACCATTCCTGTTACATTCCGTTTAGGAGATAATGAGCAACACAACTTAAGTGCTCTATCCTCCTTACCGATTCAAACAGGCAATGGTTCCTACGTACCACTTAGCCAAATTGCAACTATCACTATGACGCAAGAGGATGGTATTATTTGGCACCGAAATATGATGCCAACTATTAGCATTCACGCCAATGTAAAAGCTGGTGTTTTAGGCAATGCGAAAACAAAAGAAGTTTATAAATCCTTACAAGACATTCGCGATTCCTTGCCTACAGGTTATACGATTGAACTAGACGGTTCCGCTGAAAAGAGCGTAACAGCAGTTCAAAAATTATTAAAACCAATGCCGATCATGATCTTTGCGATTATGACAATCCTCATGTTCCAATTGAAGCGTATCGCTCTCATGATAATGGCTTTAATGACTGCCCCATTAGGCCTCATCGGTGTCGTATTAGCATTGAATATTACGAGAACACCGTTAGGCTTTATGGCAATTCTAGGTATCATCGCCCTATCGGGTATGATCATTCGTAACTCCATTATCTTGTTAGACCAAATCGAAATCCACAAGGCAGAAGGCCAAGAACCTCGTGAAGCGATTATCAACTCCGCTACACTTCGTTTCCGCCCTATCATGCT
>OGJM01000376.1_pt1 | contig 25753 bp, 22 predicted proteins | sample 1572281 | NCBI WGS metagenome assembly OGJM01 (sample SAMEA2582147, study PRJEB24529) | metagenome | reverse complement strand
CATGTTGGCAGCATAGTGCCGTACTCTGGCGACATATTGCGCATATTCTTTCAAAGTGCTGCAATGTTGCATCAATTCAGCATTATGTCCTTCGTTTACATTTAATACAGTGACAGTCAATTCAAGCTTTGGTTCGCCTGACAGATTTTCAAATGCTGAAGAAAGCTTAAGTTCAGTGCAGTCAGACAATATCGTTGAACCATTATAAAACTCAATAAAATTCGGCGCAGGAATTTTTTGCAAAGTAGAAGAATAGAGAGATTTCTTATCCACGAGTTTCTGATATTCGTTACTAATATAGAATAAATCCCGAAGAGGGATATTTGGATTGTAGGTTGACTGGTGCTCGTACAGATATAAATTAGTATCAATGATAAATGCCAGGTCATTTTTCATACCCATGTAAATTGCATTTTCTAATGTGACGATTTCCAAGTCATCAGGATTTTTATAATCTCTCTGATTTACTGCGTTGTAGAGTGAAAGCAGGTTCTTACGGTTGGAAAATAACATCCGAAAAACGGTGTCCTTATAATTCCGGTTGGCTGCGGGAACTTTAACTGTGAAAGTTTTCTTTGTGTTTTGTAGTTTTCTTTTTTGTTTTGCCATAAATGATTCCTCCTGAGATCGGCAGGGCAGTTGGAAAACTGTCCAGGCAGGAGAAAACTATATTTCTGATATCCGTCTCCTGCTTTTAAATTAGTTAATGGGTAATTGAAAGCATAGATACGAATGAATTACGGAGATTATCAGAGATAATCAGCCGTTTCCAGAATATAGATGGCAAATGCACCATAAAGATTTTGTAAAATATGCTTTCTGTCATTGTAACATGAGAGATAATTGCAGGCAAGCAGAACTTTATAACATTTGTCATCTTTTTTTGCATATTATATTTGATTTTCTTTTAAAAATCCCCCTTGACAACCATCTCCAAGCGTGTATAATAACCAATGCAGTCAAAATGCAAACAATTTGCAAATGCACACAAAATGCAAAAACAAATAACTTGCAATTTGAATAAATCAAGATTAAAACAACCAAATGCAGGAGGCGTTTGTTATGTTACACATTTTAGAACATACATTATCACACACGATCGAGGACAGCGTGAAGCTGCTTCCATTTCTGTTTTTCACTTATTTATTAATGGAATTGTTAGAGCACACGACAGGCGGAAAAGTACAGAACAAGATTAAAGATGCAGGGAAAGTCGGACCGCTGTGGGGCGGACTTCTTGGAATTATGCCGCAATGTGGTTTTTCGGCAGCAGCGGCCAGCCTTTATGCCGGACGAGTCATTACGGTGGGAACGCTGCTTGCCGTATTTTTGTCCACGTCGGATGAGATGCTGCCGATTTTCATTTCAGAGTCAGTCGCACTGGCAACGATTATTAAAATTCTTGCAGCAAAAGTCTGCATTGCGATCATTTCAGGATTTCTTGCAGAACTGGTTTATGTGAATGTTTTTAAAAAGAAAGAAAAAGATATGGACATCCATGTGGTATGCGAGGAAGAACACTGCAGTTGCGAGGATGGCGTTTTAAAATCTGCGCTGAAACATACTTTGAAAATTTTTGTATACATTTTGCTTATCACATTTATATTGACATTGGTAATTGAGATGATCGGAGAAGATCATCTTGCGGTGGTATTTCAGAATATTCCGGTTGTGGGAGAGATGATCGCGGCACTTGTCGGACTGATTCCAAACTGCGCATCCTCCGTGGTAATCACGGAACTCTATTTAAGTGGAATTATCGGAGCAGGAGCGATGATGTCAGGACTTTTGGTAAATGCCGGAGTTGGACTTTTGGTTTTGTTCCGTTTGAACCGCAATTGGAAGCAGAACGCTGGAATTATGGCAGCACTTTATGGATTCGGTGTTGTCTGGGGCGTGATCATTGAGTTACTTGGGATTGTATTTTAACAGATGTAGATGAATAATTGATACGCGGAAGTATGAAATTAAGAGGAAAGAGTTAAAAATTGTATCTGCTACAGTGAAAGCATATACAGAGAAAGAAAAGAGATGAAAAAATGGCAGGAAATGGTTATGCAACGACCAGCAGAAAGAAAATTTTAGAATATCTCATGGCAAACAGCGACCGCACAGTGACGGTGACGGACATTGACCAGTATTTGAAAAAACACGATAACGAGGTGAACATCACAACGATTTACCGTTACCTGGATAAACTTGCCAAAGAGGGAACTGTCATGAAATATGTGGCAGAGAAGGGGAGCCAGGCGGTGTATCAGTACGTGGAGATGGGACATCACTGTGAGGAACATCTTCATTTAAAATGTGTTTCCTGTGGCTGTATTATTCATTTGGAATGTGCGTTTATGGATGAGATCGCTGAGCATATTTTAAAAGATCATGGTTTTATATTGCAATGCAAAAATTCCATTATTTATGGATTGTGCAGGGAGTGCAGGGAAAAACAGGACAGGGAATAATACTGCTATAGGATTTCCCTATAATCGGCTCATGGTTTTATGGATTAACACTTTTTCGATTGATTTGATATGATAATTCCAACAGCAGAACCTGAGAAAAACAGGCAGGCAAAAAGAATGAAAACATAGAAAAAGGATGGGAAAACACATGAGTACATTAAAAGAGAGAAAATTAAAATTTGAGACATTACAGTTACACGTTGGACAGGAAGAACCGGATCCGGTGACCGATGCAAGAGCAGTTCCGATTTATCAGACATCTTCCTACGTATTCCACAATTCAAAGCATGCAGCAGACCGTTTCGGTTTGCGTGACGCAGGAAATATTTACGGAAGACTGACCAATCCGACAGAGGATATTTTTGAACAGCGTATTGCAGCATTAGAGGGCGGCGTGGCAGCGCTTGCAGTCGGTTCCGGTGCAGCAGCCGTTACATACACGATTGAAAACCTTGCACAGGCAGGCGACCATATCGTATCTGCAAAAAATATTTACGGCGGCACTTATAATCTGCTGGCACATACATTAGTAGATTTTGGCGTTACGACCACTTTTGTTGATCCTTTTAACTTAGAGGAAGTAGAAGGCGCTATCAAGGACAACACAAAAGCAGTTTACATTGAGACACTCGGCAATCCAAACTCTGAAGTAGTGGATATCGAAGCACTCGCAGAGATCGCACACAAACATAAAATTCCACTTGTCATCGACAATACGTTCGGCACGCCATATCTGATCCGTCCAATCGAGTACGGCGCAGATATCGTGGTTCATTCCGCAACCAAATTCATTGGTGGACACGGAACCACAATCGGTGGTGTCATCATTGACGGTGGAAAATTTGACTGGGCTGCATCCGGAAAATTCCCACAGCTCACGGAACCAAACCCAAGCTATCATGGCGTCAGCTTCGCAGCGGCAGCAGGACCGGCAGCATTCGTGACAAGAATCCGTGCTATTTTATTAAGGGATACCGGAGCAACACTTTCTCCAATCCATGCATTTATCTTTTTACAGGGCTTAGAGACATTATCCTTAAGAGTCGAGCGTCATGTGGAAAATGCATTAAAGGTTGTGGAGTTTTTAGAGAAACAGCCACTGGTTGAAAAAGTAAATCATCCATCCGTTTCCGAAGATCCGGAGCAGCAGAGATTATACAAAAAATATTTCCCGAACGGCGGCGGTTCCATTTTCACATTTGAAATCAAAGGCGATGACAAAAAAGCGCAGGAGTTTATCGATCATTTACAGTTATTCTCCTTACTTGCCAATGTAGCAGATGTAAAATCCCTTGTCATCCATCCGGCATCTACCACACATGCGGAATTAAATGAGGCGGAACAGGCAGAGCAGGGAATCAAGCCAAACACCATCCGTCTTTCCATCGGTACAGAAAATATCGACGATATCCTCTATGATCTGCAGGAAGCATTTGACGCAGTAAAATAATATAGGCCATTTTGGTAATTTATCATTCAGAAAGGATTGCGCACAGAAATGTGTTGCAGTCCTTTTTATCTTTTCATAGAAAAAAACATTGCAATATAGAAGCAATTCATATAGTATAAAATATGAAAATTAAAATTTTAGTTTATAAAAAGATTTGGGAGGAAAAGAAAATGAATGCAAAACAACTGACCGCAGCAGAGACAATTGTGATGAAGTGTATCTGGGACGCAGACCATGAGATGTCACTGGCAGAAATCGTAAAGAATGCAAATGAGGGATATGGAAAGGAATGGAAGCCACAGACCGTATCGACTTATCTGGCAAAACTCTGCCTGAAAAATTATATCCAGATGAAACGTGTTGGAAGAACCATTACCTATGAAGTGCTGATCACGCAGGAAGATTATAAGAGTGAGCAGGCGAGGGAGTTTGTCGCATTCTGGAATAATGGTTCGCTGAAGCAGTTTATCACCGCTTTTTATAAGGATGAACCGGCTTCCAAAGACGAGATTGAGGAACTTCGGAATGCTATTGAGGAACTGGAAGAATAGTTTTAGGGTGAAAGAGGTTTATCCTTCTTGATAAAGAGCATATGACACATGAGGAAAACAAGATGAGATATACAACGATTGTAAATGATAAAGTAGTATATGAAAGTTATTTTGCCTGTGTGTTTCACAGATAGCGTTTTATGGTGTAAGGAAAAAATGTCATAGGTGAAGTTACCAAAGTAAGATAGATCAGCAAACAGAAGGAGTGCAGAAAAAATGAAATTTAAAATAATTATAAATTATAAGTCGGTACGTGAATGTTATATGGCAATAAATCCGATGATTCGAAAAATTTTATATAGTTTTATCGGTACATCCTTAGTAATGTCAATTGTTTTTTATTGTTTTCACCAAATAGTTTTTTCAGCAGCATTTTTCTTGTTTATATTTGCGATTATTATTGAAAATCAATTCATTATGAGACATGACACCAAAATGATGATGGAAAAAATAGAAGACTTAACTCATACAAATGAACTTTGGGGAGAGATTGTATTTGATGAGTCTGCATTAAAAGTAATCCCATATGGAAATACGGAGTCTGAGTATTCTATGGAATACAGTAGGTTTAAAGATTTTTACATACTGAAACATTATTGTGTCTTCGGGGATAAAAGAAAAATCGAGAAGGGACTGACGCAGGAAACAATCATCATTGATAAAACAGTTTTAACAGAAGCAGATATGCATAGTTTGATTTCCCTGATTCATGAGAAAATGCCACAGGTAAAAGTTCATGAGAAAGAAAGGAAAAACAATTGAAAAACATATATCGAACCAGAGCATTTGTGGAATTATTTTATAGAGTAAGGGATTTTCGCTACATGGCATTATACAGAGTTTTTGTCGTTGCCATACTATTTCTTTTTACATGTATGCTTCGAGTGAAATCCACTGAACTAATGATACAAAATATGTGTGTGGTTGTGGCAGCATTTATTGCGCCGACATGGTTGATTGTTCATAACTGCAGGATTGCGGCAATGCGTTTATGCAAAAAGTATAAGATGGAAAATGAATTTGGTAAAGTAAATTTTTTGCCTGATAGTGTAGAAATTAACGATTTTGATGTAGAAAGCAGGATTGTGGGGTATGAATCAATCAGTAACTATTACAAATTGAAACACTATTATTTTTTCCTGATAATTACAAACGAAGTGATTCCCATTTTTGTCGATAAAAAATCATTAACGAATGAAGAAATGGAGAAATTAGAACTTCTGGTGCAACAGAAAATGCCACAGTTGAAGAATCAGACTGCAAAAACGATAAAACAGAGATTTGCTTTTTATAATCTTCATTCTCAAGGAGACTTGTATGGTATGTGAAACGCTGATAAATAAAAAATTAATGTACAGATTGTATGCTGCCAGCCGTTTGACGAAAATATGCGTGCTCTTATTATTGATTTTGGTTAAACAGATGTTAGATATGGCATCTATAGAGTCAAATAAGAGTTCTTCATTCTTTCTCATAGGATTGAGCATTTGGGCAATCGTGGAGATTGTGGTGTATTTCGTTGACCAGAGGAGAGAAGCAGTCTGCATTTTGAAACAATATGATGTAAAGCAGTTTCGTCAGGTGGTATCTTTTGAAAAAGAAGTGATCAGAGTGACAAACGTAATCAATGATACAAATTTTGAAATTCCTTATGGCGAGATCAAAAAATTACGAAAGAAAAAGTATCTTCTTATTTTTCAGACAAAGGACCAACATATTATTATTCTTGACAAATTGCAAATGTCAATTGCGCAGCAGGATGAACTGCTTCGGATCATTCACAAAAAAATGCCGTGGCTGCGAGCCAGAGGATTAGCATAGTTTCAGGTTGGGAAAAGGAGTGAGGAATAAAATGGAGTTTGAATGCACAATTAATCGAAAAAGCGCAAAGGAAATATATAAAAAGACCGGGAAGAACGTTGGTATAACAATTATAAAAATCATTTTCTGTTTTCTGGCGATATGTCTGTTTCTTTTTTTGCTGATAAAAGATATTGCGATGATCTTACTGTTGGCAGGTTCCTTGATAGCAACGGTGATATTTTTAATCATTTATTATCAAAGACAACTTAATATGATCTGTCCCAAAAAGAAAGACGGCAGTAGTGAATACCTCCAAAAAGTGGCATTTCTCGAAGATGAAATTGCGGTATCAGGAGATTTGAATAATATTGTTTGTAAGATTGCATACAAAAGAATCAAAAAATATTATTCCAGCCAGCATTATTATATTTTTAAAACCAGAGGCGGATTACTCTTTTGTGTAGAAAAAAGCAAAATTTCGCCAGCAGACAGAGAAAAACTTGCAGAACTTTTCAGAACAAAAATGCCACAGTTAAAAATACCGTGGGAGTTGCAGCAAAGTATATATGGACGTTAGAAAATAAAAAAATATTCTGAATTTACAGAAATAGTCTGAAGAGGTACTGATTGAAGTTGTCCGGGAAAAAATGTCACAGGTGAAGTTACCAAAATAACGGTCAGGATGTGTTGAAAATGGAATTAAAAAAAGAAGCAATTCGTATAGTATAAAATATAAAATGAAAAATTAAATTTTGGGTTTATAAAACAAAGATTTAGGAGAAAATGAATGCAAACGAGGAATATGGAAAAGAGTGAAAACAATCATCAGTTTAAAATAATTTTTAATTACAATATATTTGATAAGTATTTTTCAAAAATATTTCCATGGTATAAGGCAGTGTATGGGGCAATAGTGTTTGGCGTAGGGATTTTGACCGTAATTTTTGAGAGATATGGTCAAAAAGGACAGGCAATATTTATGCTTGGAGGTGGAGTTTTTCTGCTCATTTTCTGGTATGCAGAAAAAAAGAAAGTCTGCAAAATGACGATAGAACGGTTTCAAGATCAATATGGAATCAGAGAAATCCATGGAAGCTGCATCTTTATGAATGAATATTTGTTATATCAAAGAGATTTCAAGCAGGAAAAGAAGATTTCATATGAGTCATTTCAAAAATTTTATGATTTGAAAGAGGTTTATCTTTTAAGGACAAAACTATATATGTCCATAAGCAAAGCGCAGGAACAGGCGGATCATTTAGGGTTTATTTTCATTGATAAAGAGCATATGACACATGAGGAAAGAGAAATATTTCTTGCGCTGATTCGGGAGAAGATGCCACAGATAAGAAACGGTAATAGATAATATTTGTAACTATAAAATTAAATAAAGAAGAACAGCCAATTATCATTGTGATGTGCAATCCCTGCTGTAACCATTTTACATAGGTTCCTGTTTCTCCTCTTTTACTACCATAATTTTTCTCCTTTATGTGTGATATTTGATTTGCAAATCACTTATTAAGAAGCATATAGTTTGAGGAATAGAAACCAGAAAGGGAATTTTTTATTTGTAAGTATCAAGCTGTACCAATAATTGAAGATTCGCGTTTTCATATTCATTGAATACAGAGGAATCAAAAGTTTCCGAGTCGAATTCCGGTAAATACCAGAGCTGGCTCAAAAAATAAGCATTTAAGTCCTGATTTTTAAAAATGTATCCGTGTCTGGCATAGATTTCATTTTTTGCCAGATGAATGATTAACGGAGGGACATTGCTAAAGTCGGAAGCCTGATAATATCTTGTATCTGTAGCATAAATCGGGTAAATATTCATGGAAATATCCCGGACTTCCATTACATTTTCCATATATCGGACATACTCCGGGTAAAAGGAGCAGTAGTCGTGATAGGTGTTCCGTTTTTGGAGTTCTTCCAAAATCTGGCTTTCGTCCCAGTCATCGCTGTATTTCTGCAAAGATTGTTCCGGTAAATCGTTTTCTTTTGAAGAGGAGGCAGTTTCACTGGTTTCTGTTATCGCTTCATCCATTTGTTCTTCTGTTGATCCATAGTTGTTGTATTTTTCATAGTCAGATGTCTGGGTATCTGTCTCGGTGTCAGATGTTATATTTTCTGATAAAAGATCGTTTTTCGTATCAGCCGTATGACCGCAGGCAGCAATCAATATGCAGCATGGTAATAAGATGCAAACTAAAAATTTTTTTCTCATGGTTAATTTCTCCCTTAATTTAACGTATAGGTTGCTGTGCTTTATAGAAATTCTTTTTCATAAAGTTGTTAAAATACAGATGTTATCTTATCACATTTAGCTTTGGTCGTATATAGTTTTGAAAGAATAAAAAACTAAAAATATAGTTAATACTTTCTTGCATAAAAAAATAAAATACTGTAAACTGAAAATATAGTTTACAGATTTAAACATCATACACATTATCTTTAGCATATAGGAATATCTGGTTAAGTGGAAGATTAGTATAGGGGGAAAGCAATATGAGCAGTAAAATCAAACAGTATTTTGCAAATAAAGAGAATCGTATCAAGTGCGGCATCACAGGCGGAACGATTGCATTGGCGGTCATTATTTTTGTAGGAATGGTGTTTATGGAGGAAAATGAAACTCAAAATAATTCCATCGAAACTGTTTCGCAGACGGAAAGTGACACGCAGACAGAAGAAGAGACAGGATATTCTTTCAACGCGGGCGATCTTTACGATATGCGGCTGGATGCACAGACAATCGAAGATTATTATATGAAATCCTGTGGGGATCAGTTCAATCTGTACACGATCGATGAGGATGGTGTGCTCTGGGGAAGTGGGCATAATGAGTATGCGCAGATTGGACTTGGGTATGCGGACGAGGAATTTCATGAGGAAAAAAGTAAAATCGCGGAACACGTTGTGCATGTGGACTATTCCCAGAAAGATTTTGTTGTCTATCTGACGGAGGAAGGGAAACTTTATGGTCTTGGAAATGATTCTACCTATATGTTATTGCAGCATACAGAAATGCCAGTGGAAGATTTGGCATATCCGACAAAACGATATGTCACCAGTCCGGCACTTTTGCTGGAAGATGTCAGTTATGCGAGGTGCGGACGTGATGATGTAGTTGCATTGAAAAAGGATGGTACAGTCTGGACATGGGGAATGATCTGGAATTATCAGAGTACGGGATATTGTATCACAATGCCACAGCAGATTCTGACAGATGTGAAGATGATCACAGGCGGATGGTTTAACCACGCCGCACTGAAGGAAGATGGAACACTCTGGACGTGGGGATACAACTTTAGTGGAAACTGCGGAACGGATAAAGCCACGATGATTGAAACACCGGTGCAGGTGGCAGAAGACGTGCAGCGCGTGTGGACAGGACTTTTGAATTATTCAGCCAAAGAGGATGATATTACCGATATGGAAGAATTCGGTAATGATTATGTGGATAATACGATCATTGAAAAAACAGACGGCACATTCTATGCATGTGGTATGGGTGTCGGCGACAAAAGTGTGGTATTGCCGCAATATTATGAAGTGTCGGAACTTGACACAGTCTGCTCATCAGAGTTTCTTCCGCTGGACTGGAATGAAGAAATGTTGAACAGGAAACAAAGAGAATACATCGAGCGAAAGGAGAGCCAGAGCGAGGAGGCTGTTCTTGCAAGAAAAAATGAAGCGTTATTGGAAGAGATAGACAAAAATTATGATATGGAGAAACTGAAACGTAAAGTTCCTCGTTTTTCGGAGGATGATAAGATCAATGAGACATATTATAATGCAATCAAAACACTGGATACAACGGGATTCCTGCCGGATGGGAGATACTGCTTTGCGGTAGAGCCGGATGGAAGAACGGATGTGGAACGGTTTCGAAAACAGCTGGAGTGTGCTCATGGTCCGATAAGAATTGCAGTGGCGGATGCAGATGGAGACGGTACAAATGAGTTGCTTATTTTGATTGATGGAGTTTGTATGGCAGATTTAGATGAATATGTCTATCGGTATTCGGAAGAAAAAAATGGTTTTGAACTTGAATTTGGATCTACAGCGGGATTTGATTATTATGAGAATGGGGTGATTAAGGCAAGTCCGCTTCATTCGATGTATAGTGACTATCAGGACGGTTTTTGGCCTTATACCGTATATCAGTATGATGAAAACAAAAAGGAGTTTGTGGAGAAAGTAAGTGTAGATCAGATTACTAATGTTCCGATTAATTCTGATGTTTTCCCAGAGGAATATGATAAAGACGGCGATGGAAAAGTGTATATCATCAGTCAGGGTGAATCCGTTGCGTATATGGATGAAAAAGAATATCTTGCATGGGGAAAACAGATTTTCTGGATGCCGGAGATGAAAATAGATTGGTGTGAACTGGGTGGAAATTTGGCATGAGATGGACAGATGAATTATTCTATATTCTTATTTTTAATTGCATTACAGGTGCAATTGCCTATGGATTGTGGATATTATTAAAAATGAACATGGCGAGGAGAAAGAAACTCAAATATATTTATCCGATGCTTGGAATTGTCGAAGCTTTTTTTATTTTTCCAATTATGTATAGTTATCTGAAAATTTCAACCCATGTTCAGGGAAGCCACGGAGCATATTATGGAACATTATTTTTGCGCACACCGTTTATTTACAATGTGCAGTGTGTGATCGCAGGAATATGGATCGTGGGTGCAGTCTGGAATCTCGCAAAATATGTAGTCCAGTATTTGAAATTTCAAAAAGTGTTGGAGAAAAGCGTCAGATTTCGTTTGCCGGAAACCGAAAAGAACAAAATAATACAGGAACTGGGAATGAAAGGAAATGTGGAACTGTACCAGAACTATGCAGTGACATCACCGATTGTCATCGGTTGGCGGCAGAAAAAAATCATTTTTCCGGTGCGGGAGTATGAAGAAAAAGAACTTACAACGATCCTGTACCACGAACTTGTCCATATCAGACAGCACATTCTGGAAATGAAGAAGGTGGGAATTTTCTTAAAACTGATATTCTGGTGCAATCCGATGATGAACGGACTGCTCCGAAGCATTGATATGTGGGGCGAGATTGCGTGCGACCGCTATGTGTGCAGTGAAACCGCATATCCATATACCGTGCAGGAGTATTACACCGTTGCGGTGGACGGCCTGGAACAGTCGCATCTCTGGATGCTGAAGATGGTCACCGGATTTCGGAAAAAAAGCAATTTCAAAAGCAGGATTCTGCAAATGAAGAATTATAAGAAAGAAAACGATTTCAAAAGAATTGGCGGTATTACACTTGTCGTGTTCTTGTGTGCGGTCTGCACCACAACGACATTTGCAGCAGGGGAGGGATTCAAAGCAGGATATGAAGAACTTTTTGACAGCACAGCAGTGATGGTAGAGGAAGAGCCAACACAGTTAGAAGAACTGACACAGTACGAAGAAACGTTTAATCTCAGCGGCTACAGAGATTATGAGAGGAAGGAAATTGATGGCGGAGAGTACTGGGCGAAGGAAAAAAGTGGTGAGATTGAAGAGACTGTTGCAAAATGTGTGATTACAACAGTGCCGGTTTATGTGGAAAAAGGGCAGGTTATCCATCTGACTGTTTCCGTGAGTCATCATAATGATACTACACGCGTAGGAATCATAGACGAAAACAATCAGATACGGTTTGTGTATGGAAATGACACAAGTTACACCGGATTTGAAATTCAAAAATCGGGGAATTACCGGATGATTTTTATCAATGATACTATAGAACAGACAACAATTCACGGAATGTTTATGGTAGTTTAGGAGATAGCAGCAATGTTTTATATTCTTTTGCTTAATTCCATCACAGGTGCAATTGCCTATGGATTTTGGAGTGTATTAAAAAAGAACATGGCGCAGAGGAAAAAACTGAAATACATCTATCCGATGCTTGGAATTGTCGAAGCTTTTTTTATTTTTCCGATTATGTATCTTTATTTGAAAATTTCAACCCATGTTCAGGGAAGCCACGGAGCATATTATGGAACATTATTTTTGCGCACACCGTTTATTTACAATGTGCAGTGTGTGATCGCAGGAATATGGATCGTGGGTGCAGTCTGGAATCTCGCAAAATATGTAGTCCAGTATTTGAAATTTCAAAAAGTGTTGGAGAAAAGCGTCAGATTTCGTTTGCCGGAAACCGAAAAGAACAAAATAATACAGGAACTGGGAATGAAAGGAAATGTGGAACTGTACCAGAACTATGCAGTGACATCACCGATTGTCATCGGTTGGCGGCAGAAAAAAATCATTTTTCCGGTGCGGGAGTATGAAGAAAAAGAACTTACAACGATCCTGTACCACGAACTTGTCCATATCAGACAGCACATTCTGGAAATGAAGAAGGTGGGAATTTTCTTAAAACTGATATTCTGGTGCAATCCGATGATGAACGGACTGCTCCGAAGCATTGATATGTGGGGCGAGATTGCGTGCGACCGCTATGTGTGCAGTGAAACCGCATATCCATATACCGTGCAGGAGTATTACACCGTTGCGGTGGACGGCCTGGAACAGTCGCATCTCTGGATGCTGAAGATGGTCACCGGATTTCGGAAAAAAAGCAATTTCAAAAGCAGGATTCTGCAAATGAAGAATTATAAGAAAGAAAACGATTTCAAAAGAATTGGCGGTATTACACTTGTCGTGTTCTTGTGTGCGGTCTGCACCACAACGACACTGGCATCTGGGGAGGGTTTCAAAGCAGGATATGAAAGACTTTTTGCTCAGACGAAAGTGGAAGTTGAGGATGTGGTTGTGGAAGAGACTGAGTACGAAGAAAATTTTGACGCTTCCAAAGTGACAATTGTGTATGATGGAAATGAGGAGCAGCTGCCACAGGGGAATGGTGATTTGACGGAGCAAAAATTAGGGAAATCTGAGGCTGCGGTATGGGAGAATATCCGTATTAGCGGACAGAATATGATTACGGTTTCGCTTTCAAACAATCCATTCGAAAACGAAGTGCGGTATGGTCTGATTATGCCGGATGGAAAACTGTGCTATGTGTATGGCTCTGGTATGTGTTCTCATGCGTTTGAAGTGGGCAGTGCAGGAACATATAAAATTTATGTCGAAAATGTTAGTTCATCTAGTATAACTGTGAGCGGTGGTTATCTTTATAACTAATGGTAGTTTCTATTCATGTAATAATCGTCTTCTTAATATTTTGAAAGGAGATGATGCATTTGGAACAGGCATTAATTGAAGCTGCAACCACGCAGGGAATCTGGGTTCTTCTATTTATTTCATTATTTCTATACACAATCAAAAATAATGAAAAATTAGTGGAAAAGCAAGATCAGAGAGAGGTAAATTACCAGAAACTACTTTCTGATATGACAGAAAAATATGCTGTTGTTGAGGATATTAGAAACAGCGTGGATGAAATTCAGAAAAAATGGAACGGATTTCGATAGAACAAAAAGAATAGGAAAATATTGTTCTATATGAAGAAAAATCACTTATTGCCAACAAGTTGGGTGATAAGTGATTTGAGTTCTAAATGAAAGAAAAATTATGTGTGATGAATGATAAAAATGGATTATTCAAAAGAGGCATATAATATTTATAAAAATAGAAGAGGAGTGGATATGAATAAGGTACAGCAAAAGAAATGGATAAGTGTATTGGGAATGGGCGTATTTATATTAACAATGTTATATATATGTACTTTGTACTCTGATGAAGATAAAAGAAACGTTGCAAAGAATGCAGCGGTAACGGATAAAATGCAACAGAATACAGATAATGATCTTCCAGTGGATTTCCAAAAAGATTTATTTTTTAACAGTGGAGCTGGTGGCTGGCGGACGTATTTAAGATTAAACAGAGATGGTTCATTTTCAGGAGAGTATTCGGATTATGATGCATACGCAGAGAAAGATTTTCCAAAAGGAACAGTAGCAATCTGTGAGTTTGAGGGCAAATTTACAGATATTGAGCGCGTTGATCAATATTATTATACAATGTCTTTAGAAAAATTAGAGGTGTTGAATGTTCCAGAGATGTGGATTGAGAATGGATACAGATTTCTAAAAGAGGATGAGCCATATGGTTTGGAAAATGGTGAGAATTTTACTTTATATATGCCAGAAACGCCAATAGAACAGTTGTCGGAAGATTTTCTGATATGGTGGCCGTCATGGTATTATTCAGAGGAGGAGACTGTCAGACCAGAGAAACTTTCCTGTTATGGAATGTGCAATGAGGCAATGCAATACGGATTTTTTTCTTATGAAGGAATGGACGCATTTGAGCCATATATAAGCAGATAGCACAGAACGCCAGAACCGACATTTGCCGGAACTGGCACTTTTTTTATCTATGGACTTATTTTAAAGTCCCTTTATGAGACTTTTATACACATTTTGTTGTCTAATATATGTAAGATAAAAAAAGAAGAAAAGCGACTGTCTTACATTCACTGCGCGCGTGGAGAAAAGCATTATGAAAAAACAAACAGATGATCTTGTGAAAAGAGCGAAAAGGCATGAGTCGGAAGCTTTCACAGAATTAATGCAGCTTTATATGACGGATATGTATAAGGTTGCGTATGCAATTTTGATGAATGATGAAGATGCCGCCGATGCAATCGGAGATACGATTCTGATATGCTGGGAAAAAATGAATCAATTAGTGAAGATACAGTATTTTAAAACATGGATGACAAGAATCCTCATCAACAAATGCTATGATATCAGAAAGAAAAATCAGAATATCATTTGTTTGGATGAGTACGAGGAACCAGCAGCCTGCGATGAATATAATCTGGAATTAAAAGAGGCACTCGCAGCGTTAGATGAAAAATACCGGATTATTATGATTCTTTTTTACAGCGAGGGCTATCGTATCAGAGAAATTTCTGATATTTTAAAAATTCCGGAAAGTACTGTGAAAACACGTTTACAACGTGGACGGGAAAAGCTGGAAGTTTATTATAAGGAAAAATGAGGTGAGATTCATGTCAAAAAAAGTGAGTGAAATTTTAAATAGTGATATTCAAGTGCCAGAAATCGTTCAGAAAAAAGCAGATGTCGCCTTTTCACAGATTCAATCGGAAAGGGAAACTAATATGAGTAAGAAAAATTTAAAAGTAACAAAATTGTTTGCAGCAATGGCTGCCTGTGCATCGATTATCATTGTTGCATCCACAACAAACAACTATCTCAACAGACCGCAGGAAGAAAAAGAAACAACAGTGGCTGAACATACAACAACAGAAAAAGAGAATATGTTTACCATGAAAGTAATGGCGGCACAGGCAGAAGTGACGGCACAGAAGCCTGTAGCAATCGCACAAAATGACAGGTTTGGTTATGCGATTAATGGGGACAGCGATATGAATACAGCAAGTTATAAAATTGATATGCCACTTTACTGCGAAGGTGAGAATATAGAAAGTGTAACTTACAGTATCAACAAAGGATATTTTGAAATAAGTGAAAATATTACCGATGATTTTCAGAGTGCTGTCGAGAGCGGAAAGCCATTGGATGAAAATAGCAATGGGTATCTCAATCCAATTTTTGATGATAATGGAGAAATTGCCATGCAGCAGGAAGTAAACGATTTTGTTGAATACACAGTTTCCTATGAAAATCAGCAGAAAGAAGGAGTGTGGGTAACCTTTTGTAATGATGAAATTCCGTTTTCAGATTTTGACAGTATTGTAGAACAAAAGAAAAAAACACAGGAGGAAGTGGCAGCAGCATATCAAAAACTTGTAGATGGAGTGGTTATTACCTGTACTGCAAATTATAAAGACGGCACAAAAAAAGGAGTAAAAATTAATGTTGGAGCTGCAGCGCTGACTTATGAAGAAATCGGAATGAACGTGGACGGAATGACTTTACAAGTAGAAGGAGAAGATAAAGTAGAACTTCAGCCAACAGATAAAAGAGCAGTTTTTACGTTTGAATTGCAGCCATGACAGATAAAATCAGTATTATTTTTTAACAGTGGAGCTGGTGGCTGGCGGACGTATTTGAGATTAAACAGTATTGAAAAAGATATATATTTATTTTATAATAAATAAAACTAAAAAAATAATTTCAATATTATAAATGAGGCATGAATATGAAAAAAGGTATTAGAAGATATTTCATAATCTTGATTGTAATAATAGTATGTATTGTGACATTGGTGGACTGCACCAATACTCAGACGAGACGGGAAGAAAGAACATCTGCTAGTCATTTGATTATAAATTGGGAGAATGAAGTTCAGATTTTTGATGCAGATGCAATGGAAAATACTGGAATGGTTGAAAATATAGAGACGCTTGCCTGGATTGCACCACGAGGCGGAGCCGGGATTGACACAGTGGGTATTGAACAAATACAGTCACAGAATGAATACATTGTAGAAAGCAGTCAGTATCTGAATCAGGATAAAGAAATCATTAATACCGAAGGATTTGATACATGGGTAAGGGTTGTACAGGAGCAGGTGATGCCCACAAAAGAAACATCAGAGACAGGACATGGAGACTATCTGATCTATAAGCACGGAGATAATGGATATCTGGCAATACAGTCTGGCGAAGATTGCACAAAGTGGACAGTATGGGAATTACCGGGTTATGGGGAGTGGCTGGATAAGGAAGTAGCAATGTTTATAAGAATGGTAACTGGATTGTAAAAAATTAAAAAAGAGTTTACAAAAATCAATAAATTTTCTTCTTAATTATTAGAATAATATTGGATAAGAAAGAAGTGTTCATAATTATCATTGACAACTTCCACGCAATCCCTTATACTTGGAATCACATCAAAGTCGCAGACAGATAAAGCATCTTATTTTTTCTTGTCTGCAAATCCAAAACCAATTTGAGGTGGCAGGATATAATCTCAACGTTCACAGCCGGTTCGGCACGAGATTCCATTTTGATGAAGAACAGCAATGCATATAGATTCTGAGTTTCTTGTTATATTTTTAACATAGAAAATGCTTCTTATGCGTTGAAAATCACAGCAGATTCTATTATGATAAAGGGGGAACATGATTGAACACAGAAGGAGAAAAAATCCAATGGCATCCTGCGTTTGATGCGGCATTGCAGATTGAACTGGGAGAAGAGGCAAAGTACCTGACCTTTGAGCCGGAACATTTGCTTTCGAAGAAACCAATGCAGATCGATGTGTTGGTCAAAAACGAGAAGAAGGTAAAAATCAGGAAAAATATTGGAAGGATTTTCCGGCAGCATAACATTATCGAGTATAAGTCACCGGAAGATCATCTGAACATTGATGATTTTTATAAAGTCTATGGTTATACCTGTATTTACAAAACGGAAGTCGAGAAAGTGAACCAGATTCCAGCAGAAGAACTGACGATTACGTTTGTGTGTTATCATTATCCGCGGCAAATGTTACGAAATCTTCAGAATGAGAGAAATATAAATGTGAAAAATATCGAAAATGGTATCTATTATCTCTATGGAGATGCAATTCCAATACAGCTTATTATCGTACCGGAATTGTCAATCGAAAATAATTACTGGCTGAATAAACTTCGCAACAATTTGAAGTCCGGTGGAGAAATTAAATTATTTATGGAACAATATGAGAAAAACAGGGATTCAAAATTGTTCCAGGCACTAGCAGATACCGTCATGCGCGCAAACTGGAAAGAAGTGGAGGAAGAAGGAAACATGAGTGATGTAATAAAAGAAATTTTCGCAGACCAATTTCATAAATGCGAAGCGGAAGCGAGGGCACAGGGCGAAGCAGAAGGAAGAGCAGAAGGCGCAGCATCTAAAATGATCGAGCAGATCATGAAAAAGTACAAAAAAGGATGTTCTGTGGCTGAAACAGCAGATATGCTGGAAGAAAATCCGTCAGTCATTGAGCAGATTTATGATATACTTCGGCAGAACGCACCGGATTATGACGTGCAGAAAATATATCAATCACTTTTGAAAAAAAACACACAGGACAGCTTAACATAGGAGCTGTCCTGTGTGTTTTTTCAGATCTTAGATGAAAAACCTAAGAATATTAATACTTTTTTTAATATTTCTATGAAATCATCCAATAAGAGTGTGAAACAGTTTTTCTCTCCACATTGCGGTGATTTTATGTCTGTGCCGGAGGAGTCTTTCTTTATCTGAGCGGTATCAGGTAAAGAACTGTTGCCGGATACATTGGCAGATCCGGCTGTAGAAGCAGTTTCGGAAACCGGATCAGCAACAGTATCTGTAGATGAACCATCAGTGTTTGTATTACCTGATGCCGGTGGCACAGGTGCGGATGCCGGTGGTACCGGGGCAGGATCTGAAATTACAGAAAAACCAGCCGTTGCCGTTCCGGTTGTTGATACAATGGCAATGTTGTGAGCTCCTTCGGAAAGACCGGCAAGGAAGGATGGAAGTAAAGTTATGATAGTACTTCCGGAGTGGGCGGTATAGTCTTTATCTTTCACTAATACATTTTCATCTACCTTAACTTCGATTAAGTTAGCGAGCGGTGCACTGGAACGAAATACTGCACCGGAGTTATTGTCCGGATTTTTACTTACTTCTGTTTTGTTTCCTTCCAGCATGACCGGTGGCTTATTATCAGGAGATACAGGCGGTATTTCCGGTTCCGGTTTTCCATCAGGTGGAGTGACTGGTAATTTATCAATGATCTCACCAGCTTCTACTATGGCGTTACAATCTGTACATACCAGATCACCGGTATATCCGGTTTCCTCCTGTGTTGGCTCTTTAAAGCCCTGTCGCTGGAGATTCAAATGGCATGTTGGATCTATTTCTCCGTATTCCATCCCACATTCTTCACAGACGGCTTTTTTCGTACAGGTCGCCTGTCCACCGGAATGGACATGTTGTTCCATTTCCCCTTCGATTTGAAAGGTAAGGACTTCCCCTTCTATAGCAGTGACAGTCACTTTGAGTTTGTCTGTAACCTGAAGCGAATCACTTAAGCCAAGGGCTGCATCAGATTTAGTGGATTGTGTACCGCCCTTAACTTCCAGTGCCCAATTTCCCGGTTTTCCATTTAGATTGCTTGGAAAGCGGATGTCAGGTTGTGCAAGATAACAGACTAAACCGGATGCTATGTTTGATGTTTCTGAATTGGTCAGCTGCTTCTCTGACTTATCATATTTGCTGCCATCTGTTGAAAAGTTTCTGTATTCCAGATACAGTGTCCTGTTCAGTTCCGGAATGCCTGCTTTATATCCGATACAGTCGTCAGTACCGGTAGCTGTGCCGCTGAGCTTTACTTTGTATTCACCCGGTTCTGTGATCGTCTTTAGAGTACTATGGTCTGTCCATCCAAGAGCCTCTTTTTCTTTGATCGAAAGCCCCTGTGGAACAGGTGAGATGGCATTTGCCATGGCAGACATGAAATAAACCGGCGTTTGACCTGACGAATTGTATAAATCCAGCAGACCAAATATATGCCCCATTTCATGGATCGGAGACTTCAATGAAACGATCGGTTTTTGATCATTGTTTGCCATATACAGAGTTGAGTAGTTATTTATGACCTGTACATAATATTGGCTTTGAAGCATTCTGCCATCGCCAAGATTGATCTCCACATAGTCTGCATAATCCTTATAGTTCCAAAGCGGATCAGAGCGGTTTATCACAATATTTTGTGTCGTGTTTTTATAGATAACTGTAATGGAATCGATCTTTCCATCCCGGTTTTTGTCAAGATCCTCATAACTGTATGTCTGGCTGCCATTGTAATTCGTAATATGGTTTCCATCCTGGATCGCCTTGTTTATGGCATCAGACCAATCGGTGCGCAGCTCGTACATACGGTAGGCTTTTTCACCACTTGTTTTATAACCGATTGGATTATCTGCACTGTAACCGGCATAGTAACCGCGTTCATGTTTCAACTGCAGGGAACCGCCGTTATCAAACAGATAAAGGCTATTCATGCGCAATTTGTCTGAGGACGCATTCCGGTAGTAATCGCCCACGGAATAATAGGCAGTGTTATAGGAATTGTCTATGATCTCCCGCACAGAGACACCTTGATAAATATCATTCACAAATTCATTCTCATCTGCAAATCTGGCAAATACGATTAAATTTGTAAAGTTTGAATCGGAAGTCTGTTCTGTATTCCCGGCAGCTGCGCCCTTTACGGACAGAGAGCTAAAACCGACATTCAGCAGCAGACACATGGATATCAGCAATCCGAAAAATGTACATATTTTTTTCATACATATTCTCCTGTTTGTCGTTGAATGTTGCATAGGTTTTTATAGTTTCTGGAAAAAAGGCGTAGAGCCGTTTTTTATTTCTTAAAATTCGCTCTTTTTCTTAAAGTCGGATCCAAAATTCTCTTACGGATACGAAGGGATTTCGGAGTAACCTCCAATAATTCATCGACATCGATGAAGTCAAGCGCCTGCTCTAAGCTTAAAATCTTAGGCGGAACTAAAGTCAATGCTTCGTCAGCGGAAGAGGAACGTGTATTGGTAAGGTGTTTCTTCTTACAAACGTTCAATTCGATATCCTCGTTTCTGGAGCAGGAACCGATGACCATACCTGCATATACTTTTTCACCAGGTCCGATGAATAAAGTACCACGATCCTGTGCAGAGAACAGACCGTAAGTGACAGATTCGCCGGATTCGAATGCAATCAGCGAACCAAGCTGACGGTAAGCAATATCTCCGCGGTAAGTATCATAGCCATTGAAAATGGTGTTGATAATACCATTACCTCTGGTATCGGTCATAAATTCGCCTCTGTAACCGATCAGACCGCGGGATGGGATATTGAACTCAAGTCTTGTATATCCGCCGGTCAGAGGTTTCATATTGATCATTTCACCTTTGCGCTGGCTTAACTTGTCGATAACAGCACCGGTATACTCATCCGGAACATCGACATAGGCAAGTTCCATAGGTTCTAATTTCTTGCCGTTTTCGTCTGTGTGATATAATACTTCAGCCTTACTTACGGCAAACTCATATCCCTCACGACGCATATTTTCAATCAATACAGATAAATGTAATTCGCCGCGGCCCGATACTTTGTAGCTGTCCGGGGAATCGGTCTCCTCTACACGAAGGGAAACGTCTGTATTTAACTCGCGGAATAAACGGTCTCTTAAGTGGCGGGAAGTAATAAACTTTCCTTCCTGACCTGCCAATGGACTGTCATTTACGATGAAGTTCATGGAAAGAGTCGGCTCGGAGATCTTCTGGAATGGGATCGCAACCGGGTTCTCCACAGAACAGATCGTATCACCGATGTGAATATCAGCAATACCGGAAATTGCAACGATGGAACCAATATTTGCTTCTTCGACATCTACTTTATTTAATCCGTCAAATTCATATAATTTGCTGATGCGGACTTTTTTCTTTTTGTCAGGATCGTGATGGTTGACTACGACCGCTTCCTGATTTACTTTCAGGGAACCATTGTCGATCTTACCGATACCGATACGTCCAACGTATTCATTGTAATCAATGGTACTGATCAGTACCTGTGTCGGTGCTTCAGGATCACCTTCCGGAGCAGGAATGTAATCTAAAATGGTTTCAAATAATGGTGTCATATCTTTTTTGTTGTTTACAAGGTCGTGGATTTCACGAACGGCATAACCGTCTCTTGCGGAAGCAAAAAGGAATGGGCAGTCTAACTGCTCGTCAGAGGCATCCAGATCCATAAATAACTCTAATACTTCGTCCACAACTTCGTTTGGACGGGCTTCCGGGCGGTCTACTTTATTGACACAGACGATAACCGGGAGTTTTAAATCCAGAGCTTTCATCAAAACGAATTTGGTCTGAGGCATAACACCTTCAAATGCGTCAACGACAAGGATAACACCGTTTACCATTTTAAGGACACGCTCTACCTCGCCACCGAAATCGGCGTGGCCAGGAGTGTCGATGATGTTGATCTTTGTTCCTTTGTAAGTGATCGCTGTATTTTTGGAGAGGATTGTGATACCACGTTCCTTCTCAATATCGTTGGAGTCCATGACACGTTCAGCAACTTCCTGATTCTCACGGAATACACCACTCTGTTTTAAAAGTTCATCGACCAGTGTTGTTTTGCCATGGTCAACGTGGGCGATGATTGCTATGTTACGTACGTCTTCACGTTTCTGCTTCATAAAAAATCTCTCTTTCTTCTGTGCGGAAAAGAAATTATCTAGAAATAAATCCTGTCTTTTCCTATTAATATAGCTTATAAATTAACTCGAACCCATATATTCTATCACAATTTTATGAGAACGCAAGTAGGCAGCAATATTTTTTTTCAAAACAATATAAAAAACTTATCGACAAGTTACACGAAATTTTTTCTGGAAGGAAATGGTAAAACCATAGTTGTCAGGCAAATCACCGGTCGATTCCGGTGATAAGAGGAAGGGAGAAAAAATTCATGGCAGATAAAATTTTTGAAAATAACCAGGTGTCAATTGTGGGAGAGATTGTTTCTGATTTCAGATTCAGCCACGAAGTGTATGGAGAGGGCTTTTATGTGGTAGATGTCGCAGTCAACCGGCTGAGCAATTTTATGGATTACATACCACTGATGATCTCAGAACGGCTCATTGACGTGAATGAGGACTATATTGGTCAGACCATATATGTTATGGGACAGTTCCGGTCATTCAACCGGCACGAGGAAAAAAAGAACCGTCTTGTTTTATCCGTTTTTGTAAGGGAACTGGAATTGTTAGATGAGATCGATGAGGATGTTAAGACGAACCAGATTTTTCTGGATGGCTACATCTGCAAAGATCCGATTTACCGGAAAACACCGCTTGGAAGAGAGATTGCAGACCTTTTGATCGCAGTGAACCGCTCTTATGGAAAATCGGATTATATTCCATGTATCTGCTGGGGAAGAAATGCAAGGTTTGCATCCGGTTTTGAAGTCGGTGGGCATGTTCAGGTATGGGGACGTATCCAGAGCAGGGAGTATGTGAAAAAACTGAGCGAGACAGAGACAGAAAAGCGCGTGGCATATGAGGTTTCCGTGAGCAAAGTGGAATTTATCGAAGACGAAGAGTAGATGTTAACAGGGAAATCATTCCTGAGAGTAGATATTGACAGGGAAATCGTGCATTGACAATGGAATAAGATGGTGTTATGATTTACGCAATGAAAATATTGCTTGGTAGAGGTCGCGTGCTTTATGAGTCGCTTTTTGGATGTGTCAGGAACAGTTGATAAGAAGCAAAAGGAAAGTACGCCGAAAGGGTATGCAGCCTGAAGGCATATTACTTGGGCATAAAGTGAAGAACTTTATGACTGTCATCTGAATGGAGATCATTTGAGATGGGGAGCTATCAGATTCTAGGCAGATCTGCAAAGGTGCAGGACGCGTATGATGTTAGAATTTTGAGACCGGCTCGCCGGCCGGGCTTTTTTATGTGACCAGGAAACTTTATTTCCATTACATAAAAACGCTCCGTGAAGATTCTTTTTAACTATGGCAACATTTTTAACAAAAAAATCTGCAGTGCGTATAATGGCGGTAGGAGGAGAATACAATGTCTATTTTTAAAGGAGCAGGTGTAGCGATCGTCACACCGATGAAAGAAAACGAAGAAGTCAATTACGAAAAATTACAGGAACTGATCGATTGGCAGATCAATCAGGGAACAGATGCGATCATCATTGCCGGAACGACAGGAGAGAGTTCCACACTGACCATGGAAGAGCACAGTAAAGTGATCAAAGCAGCAGTAGAATTTGCAAAACACCGTGTACCGGTTGTGGCTGGTTCCGGTTCGAACTGCACAAGAGAAGCAATTTATCTGACACAGGAAGCAGAGGAAGCAGGAGCGGACGGAATCCTTGCAGTGACACCTTATTATAATAAATGTACACAGGGCGGTCTGGTACGTTATTATTCTGAAATTGCAGAGTGTACAAAGTTACCGATCATCATGTATAATGTACCTGGAAGAACCGGATGCAATATTCTTCCGGAGACAGCAGCTAAGATTTTTAAGGAAGTTGAAAATGTAGTAGCAATCAAAGAGGCGACAGGAAGTGTTGCACAGGCATCACAGTTAATGTATCTGACCGATGGCAGGATCGACCTTTATTCCGGCGAGGATGGAATTGTAGTTCCGCTTATGGCGATCGGTGCGATCGGAGTGATCTCTGTATGGTCAAATGTTGCACCTGCCAAAGTACATGGCATGTGCCAGAGTTTCTTTGACGGAGACTTACAGACTGCAATGAAGATACAGAGAGAGGCACAGCCGCTTGTCAGTGCATTATTCTCAGAGGTCAACCCGATTCCGGTGAAGAAAGCGTTAAACCTCATGGGAAGAGAAGTTGGAACACTTCGTTCTCCTTTGACGGAGATGACCGATGCAAATGCAACTGTTTTGGCAGATGCAATGAAAGCATATGGCATTTTAGATTAAAAGGAAGAGACTGTCGTATCCGGGTGCGGCAGTCTTTTTGGATTTTTTGATAAATCATATCCAAAGATAAAATTCGAAAGGTGGATTTTTAAGTATGACAAAAGTAATTATGCATGGATGCAATGGAAAAATGGGACAGACGATCACGGAGATGTGCAAGGATGATCCGGAAATTGAGATCGTGGCAGGTATTGATCTGTATGACGGGATCAAAAATGATTATCCGGTATTTCCGAATATCTCCGTCTGCGACGTGAAGGCAGATGCAGTGATTGATTTCTCAAATGCAAAGGCAGTGGATGATCTGCTCATCTACTGTGAGGAAAAACAGGTGCCGGTTGTATTGTGCACGACCGGTTTGTCCGAGGAACAACTCGCAAAAGTAAAACAGGTCAGCGGACATGTGGCAGTTTTAAAATCAGCCAATATGTCACTCGGCATCAATATGCTGATGGAACTTTTGAAAAAGGCGGCTTTAACGCTCGCACCGGCAGGTTTCGATATGGAGATCGTGGAGAAACACCACAATCAGAAATTGGATGCACCGAGCGGAACGGCTCTCGCTCTGGCAGACTCCATGAATGAGGCTTTGAATGAGAAATATGCCTATGTTTATGACAGAAGCCGGGAGAGAAAGAAGAGAGAAAAATATGAGATCGGAATTTCCGCAGTGCGCGGTGGAAATATCGTGGGAGAGCATGAAGTGATCTTTGCAGGACAGGACGAAGTGATCGAATTTAAGCATACGGCATATTCTAAAGCTGTATTTGGAAAAGGTGCGATTGAAGCTGCCAAATTCCTTGCAGGAAAACCGGCAGGAAAATATGATATGAGCGATGTTATCAGCACGAAATAATGATAAGAGCATAAAATAATAAAAAAGGAAGTGCATCCGGTACAAAACACGGGCACTTCCTTTTTTGCTGAAATCAAGTAAGCTTTCTGTTTCAATTGTGAATATCTGCCTGGCTTAATGATAATATGCATAAGTTAAAAGTCTCTGTGAATCCTGCCAGCGTTCTAAACATCGGTTTTTTGATTGCATACTGGGCAATTTTGGCCAGGT
>OGJM01000338.1_pt1 | contig 28310 bp, 19 predicted proteins | sample 1572281 | NCBI WGS metagenome assembly OGJM01 (sample SAMEA2582147, study PRJEB24529) | metagenome | reverse complement strand
GATATTGACTTGAACTTCTCCGGAGATTATCAGAGTAATGCTCACAAATATACGGAGGTTATTTTCGGGGAAGGTCAGACGTACCGTGCGGGAACGATCGGTACACTGGCAGATAAGACGGCATATGGATTTGTGAAAAATTATTATGAGGAACACGGACAGGGAAAACGAAAATGCGAGATCGAGCGTATTTTACAGGGATGTACCGGAATCCGAAGAAGTACCGGACAGCATCCGGGAGGAATTATCGTTCTCCCACTTGGTCAGGATATCAACTCTTTTACACCTGTGCAGCATCCGGCAAATGATATGACAACAGATATTGTCACAACGCATTTTGATTATCACTCCATCGACCACAACCTGCTGAAACTTGATATTCTCGGCCATGATGATCCGACGATCATCAAGATGCTGGAAGAGTTGGTGGAACAACTCACGGGAAAACCGTTTAAGGCAACAGACATTCCGCTTGACGATCAGGGTGTGATGAAACTGTTTCAGGATACAAGCTCTCTTGGGATTACGCCGGATGATATCGGTGGATGTCCGGTGGGGTGTCTCGGAATTCCGGAGTTTGGAACAGACTTTGTTATTCAGATGGTGGTGGATACGAAACCAAAGACACTTTCAGATTTGATTCGTATTTCCGGTCTGTCGCATGGAACGGACGTATGGCTCAACAATGCGCAGGAATTGATCAAAAGCGGTAAGGCGACGATTTCCACCGCAATCTGTACCCGTGATGATATTATGACGTATCTGATCAACAAAGGAATGGACAGTGAGGAGTCGTTTACGATTATGGAGCGTGTCCGTAAAGGTCTTGTGGCAAAAGGGAAGTGTAAAGACTGGCCGGAGTTTAAAAAGGACATGATTGAGCATGGAATCCCGGACTGGTATATCTGGTCATGTGAAAAGATTAAGTACATGTTCCCGAAAGCGCATGCGGCCGCTTATGTCATGATGGCATTTCGCATTGCCTACTGCAAAGTTTACTATCCACTTGCCTACTATGCGGCATATTTCAGTATCCGCGCCAGCGCATTTTCTTATGAGCTGATGTGTCAGGGAAAAGAAAAGCTGGAGTTCTATATGAACGATTACAAACGCCGCAGTGATTCTCTGAGCAAAAAGGAGCAGGATACATTGAAGGATATGAAAATCGTGCAGGAAATGTATGCAAGAGGATTTGAGTTCCTGCCACTTGATATCTATCGAGCAAAGGCAACGAAATTTCAGATTATCGATGGAAAACTTATGCCGCCACTTTCAAGCATTGAGGGTATGGGAGACAAAGCGGCGGATGCGGTTGAGATGGCTGCAGCAGACGGTCCATATCTGTCAAAAGATGACTTCAGGCAGCGGACGAAAGTAAGTAAGACCGTCATTGATTTCATGGCGGATTTAGGGATGTTTGGAGATTTGCCGGAGACGAATCAATTGTCATTGTTTGATTTTTCATAATAGAGAAAGATGCAGGTCGTGAGGATTTGCATCTTTTTTTGAATTTTGCGATGCAATAAATTAATGCTTTAATTTGAAAAAGCATTGTGCTATAATAAAAACATTAAGCGATTTGCTAAAGGAATGCAGTGAAAAAGGAGGATGAGGGAATGATTTGGGCGAAGGAAGAGACACTGCCAAGAGCCGAGATTGAGAAGATTCAGTTAGAGCGATTAAAGGAAAGTGTTGCATATATTTATGAGAGAGTAGCGCCTTATCGTGAAAAAATGGATGCAGCGGGCGTGAAGCCGGAAGATATTCAGACATTAAAGGATTTACAGAAATTGCCATTTACAAATAAATCAGATTTTCGGGAGCATTATCCGATGGGATTGTTTGCGGTAGATAAAAAGGAACTTGTTCGATTTCATGCCAGTTCCGGGACGACTGGGAAACCGACTGTTGTAGGATATACGAAAAAAGACTTGGAAATCTGGCTGAACAATGTAGCGCGAGTGGCATGTATGGGCGGCGCGACGGAGGATGATGTCTGTCAGATTGCGTTTGGGTATGGAACATTTACAGGAGCGCTCGGATTGCACGGAGGTTTGGAGACACTTGGTGCAGCTGTGATCCCGATGTCCTCGGGAAATACAAATAAACAGATTATGTTTTTACAGGATATGGGTGTGACACTTTTGGTGGCGACACCATCGTATGCATTGCACCTTGGAGAAGAGATTCGAAGAAGAGGACTTGATCCGGCAAAAGATCTGAAAGTTCGGATCGGAAGGGATGACCGAGCCGATGAGAGAAGAGATGCGTAAAGTGTGGGGAGACCAATTTGTCTGTACACAAAATTATGGAATGAGTGAGCTGTGTGGACCTGGTGTGTCAGGAGAATGCACGGAGTTGAATGGATTACATATCAATGAAGATTGGTTCATTCCGGAGATCATTGATCCGGAGACCGGGGAAGTGCTGCCGGAGGGTGAACTTGGCGAACTGGTTGTCACTTGTCTTGGGAAGGAAGCGCTTCCGATGATTCGTTATCGCACGAAAGATTTGACGAGATTACATTATGAACCTTGCAAATGTGGAAGAACGACATGCAGGATGGATAACTTATCTGGACGTTCTGATGATATGCTTGTCATTCGTGGTGTCAATGTATTTCCGACACAGATTGAGGAAGTGCTTCTTCAGATTGAGGAGATCGGACCACATTATGAGATTCTTGTGGAGAGAAAGAACAGACTCGATGTGATGACGATTTCCGTGGAATTGATCGATGACAGATTACTTGACAGTTATGCAAAATTGAGTGAGTTGGAGCAGAGAATCAAAAGCAAATTAAAATCTGCGCTTGGTCTTGCATCGAATATCAAGCTGGTAGCACCACATACATTACAGCGTTTTGAAGGGAAAGCAAAGCGTGTGACTGATTTACGAAAGGATGGATTATAAAATGGCAAATATGAATCAAAAAGTAATTATGCTCGGCAATGAGGCAATTGCCCGTGGAGCATATGAGGCGGGCGTAAAAGTGTCTGCTGCGTATCCGGGAACGCCAAGTACAGAGATCAGTGAGAATCTTGTAAAATATAAAGATGATATTTATGCGGAGTGGTCACCGAATGAAAAGGTGGCAACAGAAGTTGCGATTGGAGCAAGTGTGTCAGGGGTACGTTCTATGGCATGTATGAAACATGTGGGACTGAATGTGGCGGCAGATCCGCTCTATACAGTTTCTTACATGGGAGTTAACGGCGGTCTTGTTGTGATTGTGGCAGATGATCCTGGGCTTTACAGTTCTCAAAATGAACAGGATACACGTATGGTCGCAAGAGCAGCTCAGGTGCCGGTGCTGGAGCCATCAGACAGTATGGAAGCAAAAGAGTTTATGAAGTTTGCATATGAGATCAGTGAAAACTTCGACCGTCCGGTTATTTTCCGCACAACGACAAGATTGGCGCATTCGCAGGGGCTGGTGGAATTATGTGACCGCGTGGAGCCGGAGGATAAGCCGTATGAAAAAGATATTCGTAAAAATGTTATGATGCCGGGCAATGCAAAGCTTCGCCATATTGAGATTGAGAAGCGAAATCTGGAGCTTGCAGAGGCGGCAAACACAATGGCGATCAATAAAGTGGAGATGAATGATACAAAAATTGGTGTTATCACAAGTGGAATTCCGTATCAATATGTAAAAGAGGCGCTTCCAAATGCGTCTGTGTTAAAACTTGGCATGGTGAATCCACTTCCGAAAAAATTGATTGAGGAGTTTGCACAGAAAGTGGAGATGCTCTACATTGTGGAAGAATTGGATCCTGTTATTGAAGAACAGGTGAAATCATGGGGGGTGAAAGCAATCGGGAAAGAAATTTTTACAGTGCAGGGTGAATATAGCGCCAATATGATCCGTGAGGCGATTCTCGGAGAAAAGGCAGATGTGAAAGCACCTGCACAGGTCCCGGGAAGACCTCCGATTTTATGTCCAGGATGTCCACACAGAAGCGTTTACCATGTGCTGAATAAGTTGAAGATCCATGCGGCAGGAGACATCGGCTGCTATACTTTGGGGGCAGTTGCACCACTTAGTGTTGTGGACACAACAATCTGTATGGGAGCAAGTATTTCAAGTCTTCATGGAATGGAAAAGGCAAAAGGAAAAGACTATATCAAGAACTGGGTAGCTGTGATCGGGGATTCTACATTTTTACATACCGGTGTGAATTCGCTTATGAATATGATGTATAACAAAGCGACAGGAACCGTGATGATTCTTGATAACTCCACAACCGGAATGACCGGGCATCAGGACCATGCGGCGACCGGCAAGACACTTCTCGGCGAGCCGACGTATGCAATCGATATTCTGGCGCTTTGCAGGGCAATTGGTGTGAAAAACGTAGTGGAAGTAAATGCGTTTGATATTGAAAAGTTAGAAAAAGTGGTAAAAGAAGAAGTGGCAAAAGACGAGGTGTCTGTCATCATCACAAAATCACCATGTGTTCTTTTGGATAAATCAAAGAAACCGGTTTATATTGCACATGAAGACAAGTGTAAAAAATGCGGTATGTGTATGAAACCGGGATGTCCGGCAATGACAAGAAATGTGGACGGAACGATTCATATCGACGATACGATGTGCACCGGATGTGGACTTTGTGAGACATTATGTAAATTTGAGGCGATTGAACTAGTGGAGGCAGGTGACAGATAATGACGACAAAAAATATTATGATTGTAGGTGTGGGAGGTCAGGGAACACTTCTCACGAGCAGGATTTTAGGTGGGCTTGCGATTGCGGGCGGATATGATGTGAAGCTTTCTGAGGTGCACGGCATGGCGCAGCGAGGCGGAAGTGTTGTGACATATGTGCGTTATGGAGAGAAAGTTGCGGAGCCGATCGTGGAAGAAGGGCAGGCAGATGTCATTATCGCATTTGAACGATTGGAAGCACTCCGGTATGCACATTTCTTGAAAAAAGACGGTGTGTTGATTGCCAATGATTGGAGAATTGATCCGATGCCTGTTGTGATCGGGGCGGCTCAGTATCCGGAACACATTTTAGAAGATTTGGCGAAAGAACATAAAGTGTATACAGTGAATGCGACAGAGGAAGCAAAAAAGCTTGGCAATCCGAGAGTGTTTAATATGATCGTGCTTGGAATTGCTGCACAGCACATGGATTTTACAAAAGAGCAGTGGTATGACGTGATCGAGCATACGGTGCCGCCAAAGACTGTGGAACTAAACAAGCAGGCATTTGATGTCGGCTATACATTGTAGGAGGTGTCTTATGATTAAGCAGTTATCCGTATTTGTGGAAAACAGGCCGGGAAGCCTTATGGATGTGACGAGTCAGTTGACGGAAGCACATATCAATATCCGGGCGGTGTCTTCGTTTGATGCACCGGAGTTTGGTATTTTGCGTCTCATCGTTGACAAACCGATGGAGGCAAAAGAATATCTGACATCAAAAGGATTTGTTGTCCGTGTCAGTGAAGTGCTTGGCGCAGAGTTGGAAGATAAGAAGGGGACGCTCAACAATATGCTGACGATTCTTGCGGAAGGAAAGATTACCATCAATTATATTTATTCGTTTATTATCCGGGATGGACTGGCGCCTGTCATGGTGTTCCATACAGATGATTTTGACAAAGCGATTGAAAGTCTGAAAAAGGCAAACGTGAAGATTGTAGACGAAAACGAGTTATAGAGGAGATGAAGTGCGATGGAGTGGAAGGAAAGGATCAGAGATCCGAAAGTGGAATGTATGAGCAGGGATGAGATGACGGCTCTGCAAAGTGAACGATTGGTAAAACTGGTGGAACGGGTATATAAAAATGTTCCGTTTTACCACGAGAAGATGAAAGCGCTTGGAGTAGAACCGGGAGATATCAAAGGAGTGGAAGATATCGATAAACTTCCATTTACAACGAAAGAGGATTTGAGAGAAAACTATCCGTTTGGGCTTTTGGCAGTTCCGAAATCTCAGGTAGCGAGAGTACAGGGAACTTCCGGAACGACGGGAAAACTGACACTTGCATCCTACACACAGAATGATGTGGATCTCTGTGGAGAGTGTGTGGCAAGATGTCTTACGATGGCAGGACTTACCGAGGAGGATATTATTCATGTCTGTTATGGATATGGTCTCTTTACCGGAGGAATGGGACTTGATTTTGGCGCAAGAAAATTAGGTGCGATGGCGATTCCGATGTCTGCTGGAAACACAAAGAGACAGATGATGTGTATGGAAGATTTTGGAGCGACAGCAATCGCATGTACGCCGTCCTATGCACTTCATTTGGCAGAATCACTTCAGGAAGCCGGACTTGTAGAAAAATTGAAATTAAAGGCGGGAATACTTGGAGCCGAGCCATGGACTGTGGAGATGCGTCAAAAGATTGAAAACATACTTGGAATCAATTGCTTTGACATTTATGGACTTTGTGAGATCATGGGACCGGGTGTTGCGTTTGAATGTATCCATCATAACGGATTGCATATTTTTGAAGACCATTTCTATCCGGAAATTTTAGATCCGGCAACGGGAAAAGCATGTGCGGATGGAGAGACAGGGGAGTTGATCTTTACAACTCTCACGAAAGAGGCGATGCCTCTTCTGCGCTACCGGACAAAAGATTTGACGAGCATTGACCACAGTACATGTGCATGTGGAAGAACACTCCCTCGAATTTCAAAATTCAAAGGACGTACAGACGACATGAAAGTCATTCGTGGTGTCAATGTGTTCCCAACTCAGGTGGAAACTGCACTTTTAAGTATGGGTGGAGATGTCGCACCACACTATCTGATGATTGTTGACCGCGAGAACAATATGGATACGCTGACTGTCATGGTGGAAGTAGATGAACGTTTCTTCTCGGATGAGATCCGTGCGTTGGATGGTTTGAAAAATAAAATCGGTGCAGTGTTAAAACAGGCGCTTGGAGTGGCAGTGAAAGTAAAGCTGGTTGAGCCGAAGACAATTGAGCGGAGCGAAGGAAAAGCGAAACGTGTCATTGATAAGAGAAATCTATCTTAAGAGGAGGGAAAATATGAGAATTCAACAATTATCCGTATTTTTGGAGAATCGAGAAGGGCGTCTTGATGAGGTTTTGACAGTATTAGGGAAAAATGATGTCAATATTGTGGCGTTAAGTCTTGCGGACACTGCAGACTATGGGATGCTGCGCATGATTGTATCAGATCCGATGAAAGGAAGAATGGTCTTAAAGGAGGCGGGGATTACAGCGATGCTGACAGATGTGGTTGCAATTCGTGTGCCACATGCGACCGGTTCGCTTAGCAAAGCAATGCATGCATTGGTGGAAGCAAAAGTGAATGTGGAATATATGTATGCATTTGCCAATGGAGCAGACGCCTCGGCGGTGCTGAAATCAGATGAACCGGAAAAAGCAGTTGATGTTTTACGGGAAAATGGATTCGATGTGTGGAGTGCGGATGAAGCGTACAAGGCAAATTGTTAAGAACAAGGAGTGTATCATTGTGATATGCTCCTTATTTTTTGGTGAAAAGACTGAAAAATATACAAAATATACATGCTAATAAAGTGAAAACAAAATATACAGGTAAAAATTTACAATTATAAATGGTTATAACAGAAAAAAATATGTTATACTGAACGAAATGGCTTGAAGCGGTCAGGAAAGAGAGGAAAAAGAAATTGAAAAGGAAAAAGGTAATTGCAATCTTATTGGCGGCGGCACTTTCGGCAGGAAATCTTTCGGGTCTTGGTATGTTATCAGTTGCGGCAGAAAATACTCAGACAGAACAGGCGATGGAAAAAGAAAATGAGCAGACGAATATTGCTCTGAATAGAACTGCAAGAGCATCCAACTCATTAGGAGCATCTGCTGAGCATCCTGCAAGAACACCGGAACTGGCGTTTGACGGAAAAGGGGACAACACAACAGACAATATCAACAGCCGCTGGCAGAGCAGTGATGTTCAGGAGTTTCGGGAGGAGTGGCTGGAAGTCGACCTCGGAAACTCAGCAAAAATTTCAAAGGTGACTGTGAAATTCTTTGCAAAATTATATGGAAACTTTGTTGTTGAGACATCGGACAGTCAGGCGGAAGATGCGAAATGGACGGAAATTAAATCTGTGGAGATGCCATCCGGCAATGATGCGAATATCATAAAAGAAGTAGATGTAACAAAGGATGGGGAACCGGTGGAAGTATCCCGTTATCTGCGTTTGCGTTTCACATCAGGAAACACGCAGGCTGCAAGCCGTGGAATCGGTGTGTATGAGTTTGAGGTGTACGGAGATTTGAGTGAGCCGGACAAGCCGGAAAAACCAGAAAATCCGGATGCAGTTACCGGAAATATTGCGAAAGGAAAACGTGCCACGGCATCCGGAGTGGAAGTTGGAATGGAGTCCTGCACACCGAATTTAGCAGTCGATGGCGATAAAGAGACAAGATGGTCTGCACCTCAGATGAAAACAGGAACAGATGCGAATCAGAAACAGAATATGCAATGGCTGGAATTAAATCTTGGAAATAATGTGACAGATATTACAAGCATTGATATTTCTTTCTTTAAATTAGTATTTTCTACAGACTATACAATTAAGACGAGAGCAAGCGAAACAGATAATTGGAGAGAAGTCGCACATATTACACATGAGCCAAGTGCAGAACAGAATAAGGTAGATTCTATCAAAACAGTAAAAGAATTGGATAAATATGTCCGTTTTGAGTTTAACAAGGTAAACACACAGGCAGGCGGAAACAGTGTCTCTGTGCGTGAAATTGAAGTCAACGGAACGCAGGTTCCGATACCGTATGAGCCGGAAAGTGCAAAAGAAGTGCTTGACACGGTGAAAGGTCTGGATACAATTACAACAGACATGACAGAAGTGCCGCTTCCGCAGGTACCGGAAGGATATGAGATTCATGTGATCGGAAGCGAGTATCCTCAAGTCATCACAGATGACGGAAAAATCAGCGCATACAATATGTACGATTACAAGAGTATGGAGATTATGCTTCAAGTTGTGAATAAAGAAGATGAGACGGATGTCGCAAAGAAAGCTTTCCAGGTAGCAGTTCCGAAAAAGACACAGAAACATGTTGATTTATTCCCGGAAGTAGAAAATCAAAATGCGGAGCCAAAAGTGATTCCGAGTATTCAGGAATGGTACGGCTATGATGGAGAATTTAAGCTTACGAAAAATTCACGCATCATTGTGAAAGATGGGGCGAATCTTGGCGCAGACAAAATTGCAAAACAGTTTCAGGAAGATATGAAAGAGATTACCGGAATGGAACTTGCAATTGTAAGCGGACAGGAATCAGATGCAGATGACATTTTGATTGAGTCTGAGGTGGAAGATACATACACACTTGGAGACGAGGGATATCTTCTGCAGGCAGATGACGATGGAATCCACATCATTGGAAATGGATACAACGGATGTCTTTACGGTGCGATGACTTTAGAGCAGGTATTTTATACACAGAAAGATGAATTTAAATTCCCGAAGGGAATTGCCCGTGATTTTTCCAAATATGCAGTCCGTGGAGTGATGATTGATATTGCAAGAACACCATACCGAATGGATGCGTTGGAAGATATTGTGAAAGCGCTGGCGTTCTATAAGATTAATGAAGTACAATTTCATCTGAATGATAACCGACATGTGCCGGGAAATGCAGACCGTGATAAATATGAACATTGGGAAAACGTAGAAGGTATGTTCCGTCTGGAAAGTGATACCTTCCCAAGCCTTAAGACGACGGAGAAAAAGAACGACTATTACAACGAAGTGTTTGGCGGCTCGCCGCAATATACAAAAGAAGAATACAAGAATTTACAGAATTTGGCGATGGATTACGGAATTAATCCGATTTCAGAGATTGATGCTCCGGGACATTCGCTTCTGTTTACAAAATATGTGAGAAATCATTTGGATGAGGCACAGAAGGCGGTTCCGGAAATTAAGGGAAATATCAATGCAGATAAAGACTGGGAATTGCTTGCGATGACCGGGGAGAAAAAAGATTCTGCGTTTGCGTTTATGGATGCATTGTTTGATGAGTATCTGGAAGAGGATGTATTTTTAGGTGACACGGTCAACATCGGAGCAGACGAGTACTGGAATATCAATGATCAGGAACGACCGGGTGTACAGGAGTATATCCGTAAAATGGCAGACAATGTAAAGGATCACGACAAAAAGGTTCGTATGTGGGGATCGACAAGCCAGTTTTTCAAAAATCAAGATCAGGCAAAAGCATATAACGATATTGAAATTGATTTCTGGTCAAATTCATGGGAAAATGCAGCGAATAGAATTGAACAGGGATATAAAGTAGTCAATGTAGATTCGTTCCATCTGTATGGAAATCCTGGGCGCGACAAACGAGATGTTGTCAATGTGGAGCATGTGTTCAATAACTGGGATCCGACAGTGATGACAGGAAGCAAAGTAAGCAAGTCAGAGCCGAATCTTCTTGGAGCAAAGACGGCGCTTTGGGCAGACATTGCAGATATGGGTGTGACAGAAAGAGATAATTTTGAACGTATCATGCGTCAGGCAGCAGTGTTGAGTGAAAAGACATGGGGCGGAACAGATGAGACACAGACATTTGAAGAGTACAGTTTCAAGTATGACAGATTACAGCAGGGACCGGGCGTGTCTTTGGGGGCAGATGTAGACAGTGAGACCGGGCTTGTGCTGGATTATGATTTTGCAAATGTTAAGGAGGGAAAAGTATATGATGCCAGCGGAAATGGATATAACGGAAATATTTCGGATGCAAAGATAAAAGAAGAAGCTGGGACAGCGTGGCTTCAGCTGAACGGAGATACAGAGGTGCAAACGGAGCTTCGATCTATGGATTATCCATACACGGTACAATTTGAACTTCGACTTGCAAAAGAGGGCAATGGTGATGGAGAGACATATATTTTTGACGGACGCGATGGAAGATTGTCAATCAATGACAAAGGGAACTTGCAGATTAATCGTTCTTACTTTACACAGGACTTTGGTTACCAGATTCCAACAGACAAACCGGTGCAGATGACAATTGTCGGGACGCAGCAGGTGACAAAGTTGTACATTGATGGAAAATTAGAAAAGACACTTTTGCGAACTACGAATTCAGAGACGGATTATGAGCATCTGTTATCGACATTTGTATTTCCGCTTTCTTCTATAGGAAAAGGGATAGAGGGTGAACTTGCAAATTTGAAAGTATATAACAAAGCATTGTCACCGGAAAAAATCAAAGAAGTTTCAGAGAAAAAAGAAGTGACAGAAGTCAATGTGTCTCAGGGGACAGCAGCAGCAGGGACAGCGCAGCGAAAAGGTGACGGCAATCAGGATGTGGACTGGAAAAAACTTCGTGTCGGCTGGAAAGCAATTGATGGTGACGGCAATGCTCTGGATGGAAAGCATGGCACAGATGTGAGTGAAAAAGATTCGTATTTTGAGGGTGCATATGCGGACAGCGCATTTGCGGTAGATATGCTGGAAGAGCAAGATATCAGTAAGCTGGTACTGCAATGGGATCGAGCGCCAAAAAGTTTTAAGATTCAGATTTCAGAAGATGGAAGTGTGTGGAAAGATTTACAGACTGTAGATGGAGAAAGTGTCAATACAATCACGTTTGCACAACCGATTCACACACGTTACATTAAAATGCAGGGAGTAAGTCTGAATGGAAACAATACGTTCAAATTGAGGGAATTCGAAGCGTATGAGGCAGTGGACAAGACAGCGCTGAAAGAGCAAGTGAAAGCAGCGGAAGAAAAATGCGAAGAGTTCGGTCTGACATTTGCAGATGCAAAGGGATATGATGCTTTTATGGATGCATATATGAAAGCAGAGGCAATGTACGAAAACACACTGGCAGAACAAAATGATGTGGATCTTGCAACGAAGACATTGGAAGAAACGCTGAAAGACCTTCCAGAGAATCCGGAGCCAGGGGAAGTAGAAGTGGAATCAGTCAAAGTGACTGTAAATAAGACGGAATTGAAAGTCGGAGAGACGACAACGGCAAAAGCAGTGATTACACCGGATAATGCAACAGATCAGACAGTCTCATGGACAACTTCTGATGAGTCAGTGATAACAGTGGATAAAGACGGACAGATCACAGCAAAGAAGAACGGAAAGGCAAATGTGATTGCAACTGCATCCAATGGAAAAACTGACAAAGTAGAAATTACGGTTGTTGAAGAGAAACCGGATCCACAGCCGGAAACAGATAAATCAAAACTGGAAGCATTGTATAAAGAATGTCTGGAAACATATAAAGAAGCTGATTACACGAAAGATAGCTGGAGTGTATTTGCAAATGCAATGAAAGATGCAGATGTAGTTCTTGAAAATGAGGAAGCAACACAAGAAGAGGTGGATAGGGCTGAAGACGCTTTGAAAGATGCGGTGGATAACTTGAAGAAAGTGCCTGAAGAAGATGGAAAACCAGAGCCAAACCCAGATCCAAAACCGGATAATGGAGACGATGGAAAAGATAATCAGAATCAGACTCAGAATACGAAGCCGGAAGAGGACAAAAAGAAAGATCCTGTCAAGACGGGAGACCCACAGTCTATCGCGCTGTGCCTTGGAGCAATGGCGGCAGCCGGAGCAACTGTCATTGGAAGAAAAAAGAAAAGAGATTAATTAAAAAGTAAAATCAAAAGAGCGAAAATCGGAGGCAGAAATTACAATTGATATGGGAAAATCATATACGATTAATCAGTTTTCATATTTGCAGCGCCCTGCTGGAGGAAATAATGGAAAAGTACAGAAATACAATCTGTATGTCAAGTCGAATCAGGCAGATAAATGGAAGAAAATTGTAACGGATGGAACATTTGCGGATAAACAAGAACTTCAAAAAGTGACATTTGATGAAGTGGAAGCACAGTATGTCAAATTTGAAGTGACGCAGGGATTTGGTAACTTTGCGACAGCAGCAGAACTTGCGGTTTATCAGAAAGCTTCTGATTTTTCAAAATTGCAGGAAGCGATGGATGAAGCGGAGAAATTGGATCGTACAAAATATTTAGAAGTATATTACTCCAACATCGATCAGTTATGCGAAGAGGCAGAAGAGTTGCTGAAAGATTTTATGACGGAACAGGCAAAAATTGATGCGCTCACAGAACAATTGCAAAAGGCTTTGGATGCACTTGAGGCGCTGGCTGCAAAATCAGATATTAAATTGTTGGAAGAAGCGGTAGAGGCTGCACGAAATATTGATTTAGATCAGTACAAAAACACAAAAGAATTTGAAAAAGCACTGTCTGCTTCTGAGAAACTGCTGGCAGAATACAAAAAAGAAGAAAGAATATTACAAAAAGATGTGACAGAAGCAATTTTGAAATTGACTGAGGAACAAGGAAAGCTGGAAGAAAAAGATCTGGTAAAACCAGAAAAGCCAGAGGTAGATATGGTTGTGGTGAAAGCGGAACAAACCACATTGAAAGTTGGAGCTGCCACAAAGGTATCTGCGACAATCATGCCGGAAGATGCCAAAGATAAGGCTGTGACATGGTCTGTATCAGATGAGAATATTTTGTCTGTGAGTCCAGATGGAACGGTGACTGCGAAAAAAGAAGGAAAAGCATATGTAATTGCAACTTCTTCGAATGGAAAAACCGGACGAGTAGAAATTACAGTTGTTTCAAAGGATACTGTTTCGAATCCGGAATCATCAAAAGATGAAGGAAAAGAAAATAAGAAAGGGCCTGTGAAAACAGGGGATACGCAGTCGACAGCGTGGTATATCGGCTTGATGGCGGCAGTTGGTGCAGTTGTATTTGGCACGAAAAAGAAGAAAGAAAAGGATGAAATGTAGTTAAGCAATAAAAGGTTCTGGATTTGGTGAAAACCAAATTTGGAACCTTTTTTAAACAAAATTATTAAAAATAACTAAAAATATAAAATTAGAGAATTTAAAACAGTTGTTTTTGACATGAGAAATATACAAAATGATGAAAAATTTATATATTATACCTATAAATATGAAATTGTGCTAAACTAAAAGAGTGCATGATTGCTACAAAACAAACAATCCTGCAAATTTATCTAATCTGCCAAAAGACTTGGAAAGGAGTTTGAATTGCAGAGGAAAAGGAGAAGGTTATGAAAAGAAAACTTTTAAGTTCCATGCTCGCGGCGGCAGTAGTCGTGACGAGTACGTTCTCCACAACATCAGTCTCTGAGGCGAAGGAACCAGATGCCTCAAATGGCAAAGTTGAGGTTACGATGAAAGATAATTCCGTAACAATTGGAAACGATGCCATTGAAAGAACATTTTCAACAGCAGATTCAAAGTTATCTACTACTGAAATTGTGAACAAGAGAACGGATGGTGGAGAGACTAACTTTACACCGGAAGAAGGTAGTGAAGAATTTATTGTCAAGACGACAAAAGAAAAGAAAGACCCGATTAGTTTGGAGCCGATTGACAGAAAAGGATGGACAGCAGAGGCGGACAGTTATCAGAATGGCGCGGCAGGCGCTTCTGATGGACCGGCATCAAATCTGTTAGATGGGAAGATTGATACAATTTGGCACAGTAATTATGGTGGTGGAACAAATGGTGCGGGCGATCAGGATTACCCACACAATGTTGTGATCAAATTTGATGATTCTGAGACGTTTCAGTCATTTTCATATACGCCTAGAAAAGAAAGTGAGACGACAAACGGAAACATCAAAGGCTATAAATTGTATGCATCTACAGAGGCGGAAAAACTTGATTTTAATTCAGATAAATGGGGAGAACCGATTGCGGAAGGCGAATTTGAGTATGATGGCACCAACCCGATCTATGTGAACTTAAAGGAAACATGTACAGCAACACAGATTAAGTTTGTGGCAACATCGTCAAATAACGGCGAGAAGTTTGCGGGTGGCGCAGAATTTAATTTACATAAAGATAAAGTGCCGGTTGTTGCGGACGACAGAGCGTTTAAGACAAGTGACTTACAACTGGAAGATGGCAAGGATGCCGTGAAGGTTGAAGATACAACAGCAACTATCAACGGGGAGAAGAAGACAGGTAAGAAGGTGACGTTTTCCTTTGAACCGTATACACATAAAGGTGTAGAGTATACAATCGACGAAGTAGTTGTTATGTATGAAGGGGATCACTTCATGCGTAAATATTTGGAAATTGAAGTTCCGGATGAAGATATGGGAAAAGCGGAAATTGACTATATCGATCTGGAATCTCTGAAAGTAGAAGAGTCTGATAAACAGTGGACAATTCCGAGAGGAAAAGGTGGAATTGTTCAGATGGAAGAGTTTAAGGCGAATCTTGGACAGCCAATCTATATTCAGGGCATGTTTTTCGGATGTGAATTCCCGGCGGCAGATACGGAGATTGTAGACGAGACAGGATATATGCGTTACTATACCGGAAAAACATTCGAAAGAATGAAAGAGGATAATCAACTGACAACAGATGGAAAATATGTGACATGGCAGACAGTTGCCGGCGCTGCAAGAAGTACGGAAAACGAAGTTATTCAGGCAGATTTCTATGATTACATTGATTCGATTGCAACTCCATCAGAATTTCGAATTCAATATAATTCATGGTTCGACAACATGATGAAGATTGACGATGAAAATATTTTGGAATCTTTCATTGAAATTGATCGTGAGTTGAACAATGCGGAAGTACGTCCGCTGGATTCTTACGTTGTGGATGATGGGTGGAATGCTTACAACGATGGAACGCTAGGGGCTGGCTCTTATCCGCAATCGGGATCAGAGATTAATAAAGAAGGGTTCTGGACATTCAATGAAAAATTCCCAGATGAACTGACACCATCCAGCGAGTTAGTGCAGAAGTTTGGAAGTAATTTCGGTGTGTGGGTTGGACCAAGAGGTGGCTATAACTTCTATGGAACATTGGCAAATATCATAGAAAAAGCTGGAAATGGAAGCAAAGCCGGCGGTTCCATTGATGTTGCAGACCGGGTGTACGTAGAAAAATTTAAAGATATGGCAATTGACTGGCAGAAGCGATTCAAGGTAAATTACTGGAAATGGGATGGATTTGCGGATACAGGACAGTATAATCACTTTAATAATTCAGGTGGTGCGGACGGTGTTCCGGTATATAGCGAGACGAATCACCATATGACGGGTGGTTACCATCAGATGTACCATGTGACGGATTTGTGGGAAGCATGGATTGATCTTATGGAAGCAGTACGCCAAAGTGAAAAAGAGGATGGCATTAATAATCTGTGGATTTCATTGACATGCTATGTAAACCCAAGTCCTTGGTATTTACAATGGGCAAACTCTGTATGGATTCAATGTACACATGACCAAAAGGATGCTGGTTTTGGTACAACAAAAATGAACAAGCAGATCACTTACCGTGATGCATGTTACTATGATTTCCTGAAGAATCATGAGTTCCAGTTCCCATTGCAGAACATTTACAACCATGATCCGGTATATGGAAAAGAAGGAACCGGAATGAATGTGAATACGGCTACAGATGAAGATTTCCAGAACTACTTATATATGCTTTCTACACGTGGAACAGCTTTCTGGGAACTATACTATTCTGACAGTATCATGACAGATGGCAAGTATGAGATTACCGGAGAATTTTTAGAGTGGGCGGAAGAAAATTATCATATGCTGAAGAATTCTAAAATGATTGGTGGACGACCGGACAATACAACTTTGGGAAGTGCTTCTTCAAGTGAAGCATCAGCAGAAGCGTACGGATTTTCATGCTTTGATGGAAAAGAAGGAATCATTTCACTTCGTAACCCATCTGCTTCCGCTGATAAAGAAATTAAATTTACATTTGACCGAACTATAGGTGTTGCTGAAGGTGCAGGCACATTAGATTATTATTTGGAGCATAGTTATAAGCTTTCCGACGAGTCTGCTCAGACGGGAACATTGACATACGGACAAGAATATACAGTGAATTTGAAACCAAATGAAGTACGTATTTTACGAGTTTCTGCACAAAAAGATACAAAAGCACCTGAGATTGACCGGATTATGACAGACGGTAATTGTGAAGTTACGGTAAAATTCAATGAAAAAGTATCTGGAAATCTCTTTGCAGTGGATGGTTCCGGAATTGCTTCAATTGAAAAGAGCGCGGACGACACAACATATCATATCACTTTGACAAAAGCGCCGGAAGACGGAAAGACAATCACGGTGACGCCAAAAGATATCAAGGATATGTCAGGAAATGCGACGACAGCATCTGCATCAGTTGTATATCACAAGGGCAATGTAGTTGTCGAGAATAAGGAAATTGCAGAAGCCGGAGAAATTGCAGCGGCAGATAAGTCATTGAATTCTAATAACGGATTTAGTGTGGCTGCATCTGTAAATACAACAGGCAAGGATCAGACACTTGTAAAACAAAATGATCAGTATGAATTAAAAGTTACAGCAGACGGAAAAGCTTCCTTTACACTGAATGGTGCGACAGCAGTTTCCGGTAAAACGATCAACGATGGCAAACAACATGTAGTTGTCGGTGTGAAAGAAAATAACGGTATGCTGAAGCTTTATGTGGATGGCAGTCTGGAAGGTTCGGATTACAAGGAAGGCAACAGATACCATAAGGTAGAAAAAGCTGCAATTACAGTTGGAAATGATGTTTCAAAAGCCGGCGTATATGATACCGCATATGGCTATGATAAAGTAGATGAAATCTTCCAAGAAGGGTTCTCAAAATTAGAATTGACAAATGAGATGATCACAGTGTCAGGAACAGAAGAAGGCGATAAGAATACGGTGTTAGATAAGAATAATACAACGTTTTGGACAAGTCAAAAAGTTTCAGAGGGTACTGTGAACAATGAAAATGCTTGGCTGAAAGTGGATTTGGGTGCAACATACAAGTTGGATCAAGTTGACTATACACCACGTTTTGACAATGTGCAGAACAATTATTGGGAATGTACCGGTAATATCAAAAACCTGATTGTGGAGACAAGCGTGGATGGAGAGACATGGACAGCAGTAACAGAAGATGGTGGTCGTGATCTTTCGAAAAAAATAGTGAAAGAGAATAACAGCTCATTCTTCCCGGAAGAGATTACATTTGAAGCAAAAGAGGCAAGATATGTACGTATCAGCGGTACAAAATCACATCATTGGCAAACTCAGAATGTAGATAAGCAGATTACTGTTGCAGATCTTGCAATCTACGGAGAAAAGGCAGGAGTAGAAAACATTGCAACAGATAGCTCGGTGAAAGTAGAAGCTAAATGGACAAAAGATGACACAGATGCAGCCAAAGGCGGAGACAGACCGATGTCTATGGTTGTGGATGGCAACAAGGCAGATACTAACGGAAACTACGGTGAATTTGGTGCGGATGACAAAGCAGAATCTTCTTATATGCAGATTGATTTAGGAGAAGTGTGCGATGTAGATACATTGAATTTATATCGTTACTGGAATCAGAATCGTGTTTATGATCCATCTGTCATTTTAGTTGCAGAGAAAGAAGCTGATTTTAAAGACGGAACAGCGACAGTTGTATACAATGCAGATAAAGAGAAAATTCATGGATTGAATGACAAATATTATACAGAAGTTAAAGATGAAACATATGAAGAAACTGCACAAGGTAAGTCGTGGAACTTACCGGAAAACACAAAGGCAAGATTTGTGCGTGTGTATATGCATGGTGTGAAAAATGGCGGAGACACAAACCATATCGTAGAGATGGAAGTGATCGGAACAAGACCTGACAAAGAAGAAGTGCCAGCAGTTGATCTTACAAAATTGATTGAGAGATTAACTGTGTTAGCAGCAGTGGATACGTCAAATGCAACAACAGACAGTGCGGCGGCATTTAAAGCACTTGTAAAAGAAGGATATGATCTTGTTGCATCTGGAGCAAAGACACAGGGCGAAGTAGACGCTATGTTGAAGAAACTGGAAGGCGCAGAAAACAAACTGGTAGATACAAACGCGCTGAAAAAAGCAATTGCAGATGCAGAAAAGAAAGTGGCAGAAAGTACAAAGACAAGTGCAGCAGCGACATTAGCAAAAATCGAAGAGGCAAAAGCACTTTTGAAAAATGGTACAACAGAAACGATGAATCAGATGATCAAGGCTTTGGAAGATGCCATGAAGACACTTGTTGCAAGAGGTGATGTGAAAGAACTGAAAGCATTGATCGACACATATGAAAAAGAAGAATTGAAAGAGGCAGATTATACAACTTCTACATGGAGCGCTTATGAGACAGCCTTGAACACGGCAAATGCTATTGTTAAAGACAACAGTGACAGTGACCAGACACAGGTAGATGCAGCGAAGAAAGCGTTGGAGGATGCACATAAAGCATTGGAAAAACGCGGAGATACAGATGCATTGAAAGCGTTGGTTGAAAAGTACAAGGATTTAAAAGAAGCAGATTATACACATGACACATGGGTAGTATTTAAAGAAGCGTTTGATGCGGCAAAAGCAATTGTGGCAGACAACAGCGACAGCACCCAGGCGCAGGTGGATGCGGCAAAAGAGGCGTTGGAAAATGCTTATAATGCATTGAAGGAGGCTCCGGAGAATCCAAAGCTTGACACAAGCAGACTGGAAAAAGCAATTGCAGATGCAAAGGCGGTTGTCAAAGAGTCTTATACAACAGATTCTTACAATGCAATGAAAGCGGTTCTTGATGAGGCGGAAGACTTGTTGAAAGAAGAAGCTCAGGATCAGGATACAATTGATGCCAAGACAGAAGCGTTGAATGCGGCAATTGAAGCGTTGGTAAAACGAGGCGATGTAAAAGAACTTTCAGAATTGGTGAAAGCATACGAAGAAGAGAAACTGAATGAAGGAGTATATACAACTTCTACATGGAGTGTTTACCAGACAGCATTTGATGCAGCGAAAGCGATCATAAAAGATAACAGCAATAGCGACCAAGAAAAGGTAGATGCAGCAAAAACAGCTTTAGAAGTGGCAAAAGAAGCGTTGGAAGAACGAGGCAATACAGACAGCCTTAAAGAGCTTGTAACAGTATGTGAGGAACTGAAGGAAGAAGACTTTACAGCGGATACATGGAAAGTGTTTGAGAATGCGCTTGATGCAGCAAAAGCAATTGTTGCAGATAACAGTGACAGCAATCAGACACAAGTAGATGCAGCTAAAGAAGCGTTGCAGAAAGCAAAAGACGATCTGAAAGAAGCAGAAAAACCTGTTAACAGGAGCAAGTTGGAAGAAGCATATAACAAGTATAAAGATCTGAAAAATGATGGTTATACAGAAAACAGCTGGAAAACATTTAAGAATGCGCTTGATGCAGCGAAAGCAGTTTTAGAGTATGAAGATGCGACGGCAGAGCAGGTAGATGCAGCACTTGCACAATTAGAAAAAGCAGTCAGTGGATTGAAAAAAGCACCAATTGATGGAAGTGGAAACAATCAAGGTGCACAAAATAACAATCAGAAACCATCTACAGGTGGTTCAGGCTCAAACGGAAGTGTAAAAACAGGAGATTCTTCAGATGTAATGCTGTGGGGAATCTTTGCAGCAGCAGCTCTTATGGCTGGCGTAGTCGTAAAAAAGAAAAAAGCTTAGTGTAAAATCAAAAAGAGCAGAGGCGGGAAAACCGCTTCTGCTCCTTTTCTAATCATTTCGCATAAGAATTGCTTTTTAAATATTAATTAAATATATATTATATACATAAACATAAATAAAAGGCACATCTACATTTTGATTCTGATTAAAGTTTTACGACATTGACTGCCTGAGGTCCTTTTGCACCTTCAGTTACTTCGAATTCTACTTCCTGACCTTCTTCTAAAGATTTGAAACCTTCCATGTTAAGTCCAGAATAGTGAACGAATACATCGTTTCCTGCTTCGTCGGAAATGAATCCGTAACCTTTTTGGTTGTTAAACCATTTTACTGTACCTTTGTTCATGTTGATACCTCCATAAAAATAAATAATAAAGTTGTATTACTTGCGTAATATTGAATTAGATTAGCATAATTCTATATAAATGTCAATGTTTTTGAAAAAATATAATGAAAAATGCACAAATATAGGTTACAATAAGACGTAACAATGAAAATAAGGAGATAGAATATGAGAATTTCGACAAAAGGGACATATGCATTGGAAATAATTGTGGATCTTGCAATGCATTCTTCGGAAGAGCATTTAGAGCGGCTGAAAAATATTGCAGCACGGAGAGGTCTGTCTGAAAAGTATTTAGAGAGGATTGTCAAAGCAATGAAGAATGAGAATCTGATTTTGAGTACAAGAGGAGCAATGGGAGGATATCGTCTTGCGAGAAGACCGGAAGATATTACTGTTTTGGACGTGCTTCGCTCTGTGGAAGGAGAGCTTGCACCGGTGGAGTGTCTGACAAAAGAGACGAATTGCGGGATTGCGGGTGAGGATTGCTTGACACGAGGAGTCTGGGCAGATATGTGGAGAGAAATCTTGGGTGTTACGGAGAATGTCTCAGTGGCAGATATTACAAAAGAGGTAGTTGACAGAGCAGGAGAATAGGTGTATAACATAAAACATGTAATACTTAGCAAAGTGGTAGGAAAAGGAAAATTCTTATGAAAATATCGACAAAAGGAAGATATGGACTGCGGGCGCTGGTAGACTTGGCAGGTCATGACAATGGAGAGCCAATTGCGTTGGCAAGTATTGCACAAAGGCAAAAACTGTCATTGAATTATTTGGAACAGGTTTTTAGTGTGCTTAGGAAGGCTGGAATTGTAAAAAGCCTGAAAGGGGTGAACGGAGGGTACCGTTTGGCAAAAAAGGCTGATGATATCACGGTGAAAGAAGTTTTGGAAGTACTGGAAGGAAAGTTCTCGATTGTAGATGAATATGCACAAGAGAAGGGGACAGATGACGTGCAAGAAGCGATTAAAACTTTAGTCTGGGATCAGATTAATACACGGGTGAACCAGTTGCTGGAGGAGAAGACATTGAAGCAGTTGATGGCATCATTTGCCGATGAAAACAGAAAGCAGAAGTCTATTTGAAGGAGGAATTACTTATGGGAAAAGTATATCAAAATGTAACGGAATTAATTGGGCATACACCTCTTTTAGAAGTGCAGAATATCGAATCAGAGCTTGGGTTAAAAGCAAAGATCCTGGTGAAATTAGAGCTGTTTAATCCGGCGGGAAGTGTAAAAGACCGTGTTGCGAAAAATATGGTGGAGGAGGCTGAACGCCAGGGAATCCTTAAGCGTGGAGGGACAATCATCGAACCTACAAGTGGAAATACCGGAATTGGACTTGCGTCCATTGCGGCATCAAAGGGGTATCGTGCAATCTTTACAATGCCTGAGACGATGAGTGTAGAACGGCGGAAACTTCTTCAAGGTTATGGCGCAGAGATTGTTCTGACAGACGGGAAAAAAGGAATGGCTGGAGCGATTGCGAAAGCTGGAGAACTTGCAGAAGAGATTGATGGGGCAGTTGTTCTTGGTCAGTTTATAAACAAAGCGAATCCGGCTGCGCATACCGCTTCTACCGGACCGGAGATATGGGAAGATACCGAAGGTAAGGTGGATATCTTCGTTGCGGGAGTCGGTACCGGTGGAACAATTACAGGAACCGGGGAGTATTTAAAAGAGAAAAATCCGGCGCTGAAAGTAATTGCAGTGGAGCCGGCGGCATCACCGGTGTTATCAGGAGGGAAACCAGGACCTCATGGTCTGCAGGGGATTGGAGCAGGTTTCATTCCGGAGATTTTGAATACGGAGATTTATGATGAGATTGTGCAGGTGGAAAATGACGAGGCATATGCAGCTTCCAGAATGCTTGCCCACAAAGGAGGGGTACTGAGAGGAATTACATCCGGCGCAGCGCTTCACACGGCGATAGAGCTTGCAAAAAGAGAAGAGAATGCAGGAAAAACAATTGTGGCAATATTGCCGGATACGGGAGAACGATATTTGTCGACACCATTATTTGAGGTATAATTTTCAAGAAAAAAGTCATTGTAAAGTATGATACTTTGCAATGGCTTTTTTACGGCAATAAAGATTTTGCAGTATGCATAAAAAATAAAGGGAAAAATTGCGAACTATTTTGAATGAAATTGATTGACTTTGAACGAAAATGAATTTAAAATAGATTTAGAAGAGAGGTGTAAATATGCTGGCGGAAGAACGGTTTAACCGGATATTAAATATTGTAGAAGAAAAGAAAAGTGTCACAGTGACAGAATTGACAGAGCTTTTGGATACTTCCGAGTCTACGATACGAAGGGATCTGACAACGCTGGATAAGCGAAAAAAACTGATTAAGGTGCATGGCGGCGCGACGGCAGTCGATATGGAATATATGACAAAAGACTCTTCGGTTTCTGTGAGACAGGATTTGAACAGAGAAGAGAAGATAAAGATTGGAAAGTACGCAGCCGGATTGATCAGAAAAGATGATTTTGTCTATATCGATGCAGGAACAAGTACAGAATATCTCGTGGAGCAGATTTTAGAAAAGGAAGCAGTTTATGTGACGAATGGCATTTCTCATGCAAGAAAATTGCTGCATAAGGGATGCAGAGTATTTTTGCTCGGCGGAGAGCTGAAGAAAGAGACAGAGGCTTTGATCGGAGCGGAAGCACTGGAAAGCCTGGAAAAATATAATTTCACAAAAGGATTTTTTGGTGCGAACGGGATTCACAATGAATATGGAATCACCACGCCGGATCTCAATGAAGCTGCTGTGAAAGAAAGAGCGTTCAGACAATGCAGGAAAAAATATATTCTTGCAGATTCTTCTAAAATCGGACAGATTTCGCTTATTAAATTTGCGGAGCTGAAAGAGGCGGAGGTAATCACAACTAAGCTGAAGCAGGGAACCTATCAAAAGTACAAAAACATTGTGGCGGTGGATGAAGCATGATTTACACGGTAACATTTAACCCGTCTTTGGACTATGTGATTCAGGTGGATGACCTGACACTTGGGAGAGTCAACAGAACAACCAAAGAGGCGATATTTCCTGGAGGAAAAGGTGTGAATGTGTCGGTTATTCTCTCAAATCTGGGAATTAAGAGCAAAGCACTTGGGTTTATCGCAGGGTTTACCGGAAAGCAGTTGGAAAAGATGTTGACAGACTTTGGGTGTTACACAGATTTTATTGAGCTGAAGGAAGGGCTGACCCGCATTAATGTGAAGGTGAACTCGAACGAGGAAAGCGAGATCAATGGTCAGGGACCAAACATCGGTGACAGGGCGATTACAGAATTATTTGAAAAGCTGGATTGCCTGCAAAATGGGGATATCTTAGTACTTGCGGGAAGTATTCCGAACACATTGCCGGAGGATATCTATGAGAGCATCATGGAAAGACTACAGACAAAAGGGGTTCGTATCGTGGTGGATGCGACAAAGGATTTGCTGTTGAATGTTCTGAAGTACCATCCGTTTTTGATCAAGCCGAATAATCATGAGCTTGGAGAGATGTTCGGTGTCACATTAAAGACAGATGAGGAGATTATCACCTACGCGAAGAAGCTTCAGGAAAAAGGAGCGGGAAATGTGCTGATTTCCATGGCGGGCGACGGAGCAATTCTAATCACTGAGGATGGGGAGATTAATAAAGGACTTCCACCAAAAGGAGAAGTGGTGAATTCGGTCGGAGCAGGAGATTCGATGGTTGCAGGATTTTTGACAGGATATCTGAATACAGGAGACTATGAAAAGGCATTTAAACTGGGAATTGCAACCGGAAGTGCGACTGCATTTCTGGCATGGCTTGCAGAAAAAGAGGATGTTGTGAAGTTGTTAGACGAAGCAAAAGAGAACTTTGGATTGTAGGAGGGAAGTAACGTGAGAATCACAGATTTATTGAAAAAAGAAAGTATTGATTTAAACGGTGTCGTAACTACGAAAAAAGAGACGATTGAAAAGATGACGTTGCTGATGGAAAAGGCGGGAATGTCAAAGACCTCGAAAAATACAGAGCCGGCGTATTCGCAAGAGAAGAAGAAGGAACGACCGGAATCGGGGAAGGAATCGCTATTCCACATGCAAAGACAGATGCGGTGAGTGGTCCTGGACTGGCGGCGATGATTATTCGTGACGGAGTGGATTATGATTCGCTGGACGGTGAGCCGGTACACATGGTGTTCTTGATTGCGGCGCCGAATACAGAAGACAATATTCATCTGGAGGTATTGAGTCGTCTTTCGATGCTGTTGATGGATGATAACTTCCGGGCAAACCTGATGAAAGCGTCTACAGTAGAAGAATTTTTAGGATATATCGATCAGGCGGAAAAAGAAAAGTTTGAAGAGGAGACGGAGGAAAAACAGGAGAAAGAAGAGAAAAAGAGATATCAGATTCTTGCAGTTACGGCCTGTCCTACCGGAATCGCACATACTTATATGGCGGCGGAAAGTCTTGAAAACACGGCAAAAGAGATGGGATATACGATCAAGGTGGAGACAAACGGCTCCGGCGGAGACAAAAATGTATTGACGGCAGAGGATATCGCAAATTGTGACTGTATCATTGTGGCAGCCGATAAAGATGTAAAAATGGCGAGATTTGATGGAAAACCAGTCATTGTCACGAAGGTTGCCAATGGAATTCACAAAGCGAAAGAGTTGATTGAAGAAGCAGAGAGCGGAAAGGTTGCAATCTATCACAGCAATGAAAAAGGAGAGGCGACCGGATTTCAGGAAGAGCAGGAAAGTATCGGAAGAAAGATCTATAAAAGTCTGATGAACGGTGTGTCTCATATGCTGCCGTTTGTAATCGGAGGAGGAATCCTGATTGCACTGTCATTTTTGTTTGACGGCGCAAACGCAGGAACTGATGTTTTCGGTACCGGAAATCCACTTTCCAAATTCTTGAATTTGGTGGGAAATGTATCGTTTGGCATGATGTTCCCGATCCTCTCAGGATATATTGCGATGAGCATCGCAGAACGTCCGGCATTGATGCCTGGTATCGTTGGTGGTCTGCTTGCGAAAGCAGGAACATATGTGTTTGCGGCTGAGGCGGATTGGATCCCATCCGGATTTTTTGGAGCGCTGCTCGCCGGATTTATTGCAGGATACCTGATGCTTCTTATCGAAAAAGCATTTGCAAAGCTCCCAAGGGCATTGGAGGGAACAAAACCGGTGCTGATTTATCCGTTCTTTGGAATTGTATTGATCGGTGCGATCATGGTATTTATCATCAATCCACCTGTCGGAGCATTCAATCAATGGTTGTATGACGGACTTGCAAGTATGGGTGAGGGAAGCAAAGTGCTGCTTGGAGCTGTTCTCGGCGGTATGATGGCAATCGACTTTGGAGGACCGTTTAACAAGGCTGCGTATGTATTTGGAACAGCAGCAATCGCAAGCGGACAGTTTGATATTATGGCGGCGGTTATGGCTGGTGGAATGGTTCCTCCAATCGGAATCGCACTTGCCACGACATTTGCAAAAAACAGATTTACAGAGAGTGAAAAACAGACGACTGTTACCAACTATATTATGGGACTGTCATTTATTACAGAGGGAGCAATCCCATTTGCGGCATCTGATCCTCTGCGCATTATTCCACCGTCAATCGTTGGTTCGGCAGTGGCCGGAGCGGTCTCAATGGCGTTTGGATGTGGTTCAAGAGCACCGCATGGAGGTATCTTTGTAGTTGGTATTATGGACAATGCACCGATGTTCCTCGCAGCAATAGCGATAGGTGCTGTCGTGACGATGTTTGGAATTATTCTGTTAAAAAAACCAATTACTATTGAAAAATAGTGAAAAATATTAGATAATAGGGAAAGGTAAATCCTAATATTTACAGAAAAGAAAAGGAGATTAATTATGAAAGAATTTAGTTATGTAATTACAGATAGTGAAGGAATCCACGCAAGACCAGCAGGATTATTAGTAAAAGAAGCTGCAAAATTCCAATCAGATATTAAACTGAAAAAGGGAGAAAAAGAAGCAGATGCAAAAAGAATCTTTGGTGTAATGGGATTGGCTGTAAAATGCGGTGAAGAGATCGTAATGACAGCAGAGGGTGCTGACGAAGCAGAAGCAATCGCAGCAATCGAGACATTTTTAAAAGAGAACTTATAAGAAAAATAATGTTGAGGAAGGTTAAGCTATGATTACATTAACTGGCAAAAGTGTATTTGGCGGTGTATCAATCGGTAAGATTGCCTTTTATAAAAGAAATGAACAGCAGATTAAAAGATGGCATGTGGATGATACAGAAAGCGAAGTAAAACGTTTTGAAGATGCAAAGGCAAAGGCAGTTGCAGAACTTCAGGAATTGTATCAGAAGGCGATGTCAGACGTCGGTGAGACGAATGCGATGATCTTTGAGATTCATCAGATGATGCTGGAAGATTTGGATTACATTGAATCTATTATCAATATTATCACTGCACAACAGGTGAATGCAGAATATGCGGTGGGAACGACAGCTGACAATTTCGCAGCGATGTTTTCCGCAATGGATGATGCATATATGCAGGGACGTGCTGCGGATGTAAAAGACGTTTCTGAGCGTATTTTGAACATTTTGTCCGGAGCAGAAAAAGTTGCATTTGCGACAGATGAACCTGTCATTGTTGCGGCAGATGATCTTGTTCCAAGTGAGACAGTCCAGCTTGATAAAGAAAAAGTATTGGGCTTTGCTACGATGTATGGTTCTTCGAACTCACATACAGCAATAGAACAATGAATATCCCGGCAATCATCGGTTTGGGCGAAGAGTTGAAACCGGAATATGATGGTAAATTTGCTGTCATCGACGGGTTTGACGGAAAGATTTATATCGATCCAGATGAAGAGACACTCGCTGCGATGAAGAAAAAGCAGGCTGAGGATATAGAAAGAAAGAAACTGTTGGAACAGTTAAAAGGCAAAGAGAATGTCACATTGAGCGGTCAGCACATCAATATCTATGCCAACATCGGCAATAGCTCAGATGTGGGAGCTGTTTTGAAAAATGATGCAGGCGGAATCGGCCTTTTCAGAAGCGAATTCCTGTATTTGGAGAATGAGACATTCCCGACAGAAGAGCAGCAGTTCGCTGTCTATAAGACAGTTGCTGAGAATATGGCTGGAAAGAAAGTTATCATCCGTACACTTGATATTGGTGCGGACAAGCAGGCAGATTATTTCAATTTAGATAAAGAAGAGAATCCGGCACTTGGATATCGTGCGATCCGTATTTGTCTGACAAGACCGGAAATCTTTAAGACACAGCTTCGTGCACTTTACAGAGCTGCATTTTACGGAAATATTTCGATCATGTTCCCAATGATCATTTCTGTTTCAGAGATTCATAAGATCAAAGAGATGATCAAAGAAGTGAAAGCAGAGTTGAAAGAACAGGGAATCCCATAT
>OGJM01000326.1_pt1 | contig 29432 bp, 26 predicted proteins | sample 1572281 | NCBI WGS metagenome assembly OGJM01 (sample SAMEA2582147, study PRJEB24529) | metagenome | reverse complement strand
TGGGCGTACTGGTGCTGATGGCGCTGGTGGGTTGGCTAAACGGGCTGGGACTGGGTTATTACTGGTCTCTGCTGGTGGCTGGCGCGCTGTTTGTATATCAGCAGAAACTGATCGTCAATCGCGAGCGTGATGCCTGTTTTAAAGCGTTTATGAACAATAACTACGTCGGTCTGGTGCTGTTCTTAGGGCTGGCGATGAGCTACTGGCAGCCTTAATTGCTTGTACTCATCATCATTTATGCTGCAAAAAGCAGCGAAGAAGAGCCAACGTTGTAAAGAGATTTTGGCTCTTCTTTGCTTCTAATGATACCTTTCTCGTGATAGCGATCTTTTACTCACTATAAAACGTCATTTTTTTTGTCAATCAGCTTTACAGAGCTGAAATTTATTATTCATTAAATTTATATATTATTTAAATGTTTTATTATTATACATATCATTAATTTATTTAATTTTGATAAATAAATCAATAATCCGTTTTTTCAATGAGTTTGCATGTGATGAAAAACGGTGTTTATCACTATACTTTAAGAATTTGTTTATGTTTCTATTTGTTTCATTTTGTGTGTTTATGTATGTAGGTTGACTGAATTCTTTATTAAATTTATCTAATTTAATAAAGTAAATCCTTAATGGTAAATTTTTATCTGTAATAAGGACTAGAGAGAAATATTACACTCAAATAGTTTTATTCATTCTTATCTAAGAATCACCTCTAATGATATTAAATTATCAGTTGGAGGGTGGCTAGGTATTATTATTGTAAAGGATTATATAAAATGTTCAAAAAAACACTATTAGCTGTAATCGCTGCTTCTGCTTTTTCTGGCGCTGTTTTCAATGCCTCTGCTGCTGACCAGGGCCACGGGAAAATTACGTTCCAGGGCATCGTTATTACCGCGCCTTGCTCTATCGTTCCAGGCGATGAAGATCAGACAATTAATCTGGGCCAGGTCGCTGATAAAGTCCTGAATGGCGATAGCAAATCAAGACCGGTTGACGTCAATATCCGTCTGCAAGATTGTGTTCTGACGACGGGTGGCACAACTATCGATAAAGTAAAAGTGACTTTCTCATCTGCTAATGCGGATAGCAGCACTAACCTGCTGAAAAACACTGAAGACGGTCTCTACGGCTCAGCGACGGGCGTGGGCGTTCGTCTCCTGACCCAGAGTGGTGCAAACGTAGTAATGGGCACTGAACAGCTCGTGAATTTGGTTGCGGACAACTCTAATCAGGTTCTGACTTTCAAAGCCCGTATTGAAGCTGTGGCAACGCCGGGTGCTGTAACCCCGGGTAACGTTAAATCCGACGTCAATTACGTTCTGGCTTACAACTAATCGCTTCGCGATTGATTATTCTGTAGTCAAAGTCGGTGAGGGAATCACCGACTTTTCAATGTTTTATTAAAAGAAACGAATTTTATGGAAAATAAAAAAAAGGTCGCTTTAAGCAAATTATTTGTTTTAATAAAACAGTCTCTGTACCCAGTGATCATCACTGCGGCAACACTTACACCTGCCTGGGCGGTTCAGTTCAATACTGGTATGCTCGATCTTGAAGATAAAGAAAATATTGACCTCAGCCAATTTGAAAAAAAAGGATTTATTCCGGCGGGGCAATATATTGCCAATGTTGATATCAATAAAAGGCGCTTCCCGAATACATGGTCATTTGAGTGGATCAAAGCCGATAACGAAAGTGGTTCGCTTCTTTGTCTGACCAATGAAGACTTAACAGCGTTTGGTTTCGCGGATGAATTCATCCAGCAGTTGCACCCCATCAACCCACAGGGGTGTTTAGATGTCGTCAACAAACCTGAACTTGTCGTCAGACTGGACAAAGCCGATATGGTCGTCACCCTTATTGCGCCCCAGGCGTGGATGAAATATCAGGCCAAAAACTGGACGCCACCGGAGTTTTGGGATGATGGTATTGCCGGACTCATACTGGATTACAACGTGTATGCCAGCCAGTATGATCCTGATGAGGGTGATAAGAGCCAGAGTCTCAGCTCCTATGGCACGCTGGGTTTTAACCTTGGCGCATGGCGTTTGCGCTCGGATTATCAGTACGACAAATCGTACGTAGATGGCCATTCAACCAGCAGCAATAGCGGAATGGATCGTACCTATCTGTTTCGTCCCATTCCCTCTATTGCCTCGAAACTGACTCTGGGTCAGTACGATCTGAATTCAGATTTATACGATACGTTCCATTTTACCGGTGCGTCGCTGGAAAGTGACGACAATATGCTGCCGCCTGACTTGCAGGGATACGCGCCGCAAATTACCGGTATTGCGCAGACTAACGCTAAAATTACCGTCACCCAGAACGGACGAATGGTTTACCAAACGACGGTTTCCCCAGGGCCGTTTAATATCACGGATATCGGTGATACTTTCCAGGGGCAGCTTGATGTGACCGTGGAAGAAGAGGATGGACGCAAAAATACCTTCCAGGTCGGCGCATCTTCAATCCCTTTCCTGACCCGTAAAGGTCAGGTACGTTACAAAGCTTCAACCGGTAAACCTACCTCTGTGGGTCATACCGATGTAAATAACCCCATGTTCTGGACCGGCGAATTTTCCTGGGGATGGGCGGGGAATACCTCACTTTATGGCGGGGCGTTACTGACAGCTGACGACTACCAGGCCGCCACCGCAGGTATGGGTTTTAACCTGAACAGCTTTGGCTCTCTCTCATTTGATGTGACGCGGGCGCAGGCAAATTTGCGCACCGGGAATAAGCAGGATGACGAGAAACAGCGTGGCTATAGCTACCGTATGAACTATGCCAAACGGTTTGAATCGACTGGCAGTCAAGTGACGTTTGCAGGCTATCGTTTCTCCGACAAAGAATACGTTACCATGAGTGAATACCTCACGGCACGAAGCGGTGACAACTCGAATTACAACGAGAAAGAGAGCTATGTCCTTTCTTTTAACCAGTATATTGATGCGTTAGCGGTTAATACCTATCTCAACCTGTCACGAAATACGTATTGGGATGAGTCTGCCAGCACTAACTATACGCTGTCTGTTAGCCGAAATTTTGATATTGGCAGCTTCAGGGGGATCTCCTCCTCAATGTCGATCGGTCGTTCGGAATGGGATGGCACAGAACAAACGCAATATTATCTGACGTTCTCAGTTCCACTGGAGCAAAACAAAAGACTTTCCTGGAGTATGCAGAAAAATGGTAGCGGCGGTATGTCCCATACGGCTTCTTACTATGATTCTTCCGACCTCAACAATTCATGGAACATTTCGGCAGCGGGCGACGAAAGTGATTTCCGCAAGGCAGAGCCTACCCTCCGTGCGGGCTACCAGCACTACTCGCCTTATGGACGTTTAAACGTAAACGGCAGCGTTCAGCCCAACGCTTATAACTCCATTATGGCGGGCTGGAACGGATCGTTCACTTCTACGCGTCATGGAATGGCGCTTCATGATAACAGCAACGGCAATAATGCCCGCATGATGGTCGACAGCGATGGTATTAGCGGTGTTCCGTTAAGTGATAAACGCACTGTGACCAACATGATGGGTATTGCTGTTACCAACTCGGTCAGTAATTACATGACTTCCTCTGTTCGTGTGGACAGCGATAAATTACCGGATGGCGTAGATATCAATAATTCAGTCATTAGCACGACGCTCACCGAAGGGGCAATTGGCTATGCGAAGCTGAATGCAACAAAAGGTAATCAGATATTCGGTGTTATCAGACAGGAAGATGGCCGCTATCCACCGCTGGGTGTGACCATCGTGGATATTACCAGCGGTAAAGATGTCGGTCTGGTTGCTGATGAGGGTTATGCCTATCTCAGTGGGCTTCAGGAAGACAGTAAATTACGTCTTCAGTGGGGAGATAATACCTGTGAAATCACGCCTCCAGACGAAAGTAATACTAGCGGTCAGGTACTAATTTTACCGTGTAAAAAAGTAAATTAATTCAGGATGAATAAAATGAAACCCACATACATTGTTAAAGGACTAATCGGTTTATTAAGCGTTTGCTCTGTTGCAAATGCCGCGGTCTCTCCGGACAGAACGCGCATTATCTTTAATGAGACGGATAAAAGCGTCTCTATCAGATTAACCAACCAGAGCAAAGCCTTGCCTTATTTGGCTCAGTCGTGGGTTGAAGATAAAGACAGTAAAAAAACGCGGCAGTTTATCTCACCTTTGCCGCCTCTGCTGCGTATTGAAGCCAATGAACAAAGCCAGGTGCGTCTGATGGGGCAACCCGCGTTGAAGCAACTCCCGGCAGACAGAGAATCCCTCTTTTACTACAACATACGAGAAATTCCGCCGCGTACAGAACAACAAAACGTCATGCAAATGGCCATGCAGAGTCGGCTGAAATTATTCTGGCGTCCCAAAGCTATCGTTCTGAAAGAGGGTCAGGCGGTACCCATGGAAAAGGTGGACGTCTCGCGCACGGTATCGGGAATTACCGTTAAAAATGGTACGCCTTACCACATGACCATCGGTTATATCGGTGTTGATGGTAAAACGCTTTTGCCGGGAACAAAGAGTTTTATGGTTAGTCCTTTTGATCAGGCCACTTCAGAGATCAAAAATCTGCCCGCTAAATTCCAGATTGGTTATATCGGTGACTATGGCGGTTTAAACATGTTTAGCGTGAACTGTACAGCGGTGCAACCTGTTTGTCATAGCGAACCCGTGCAGAGGGGGAAATAATGAAAACGATGATTAAGCTGTTTTGTGCATTGCTTTTCCTTGCCTCATCGTCATCATGGGCGGTTGATTGCTATCAGGGGCAACGTGGCGGAAATACAAGCGCCACGGTTCGTTTGAATCCATTTAAAGTGCCTTCAAATGCAATACCGGGTAGTAAAATATGGGAAAGTTCGGACATCAACGTCACCGTGTATTGCGATAATTCGGTGGGGTGGACGGAGAATGATCCGACGGAAGAACTGTTCGCTTGGGTTAAATTATCAGCGAAAAATGACATGTCCGCCTTAGAGAGTGACTATTTTATCGTTGGCGTAAACTATAACGGTCAGGATTACGATGGGGTTGATGTACCAGTTCCCACCAATGCTTGTCTGGATAAAATCAGCCTCGAGAACGGTTATGTTGAATATCATTGGCCGTCTGCGTGTCCTGGTGCTGGGGGGGCCCCAGTGCAAAATACTACTTTTAACGCTCGCTTTCGTTTGTATGTGAAGTTAAAAGCCTTTCCTGCTGACCCTGATGCTGTCTATAACTTCGGCGCTATTAATGTGTTGCAGTTTGATGGTGATGGCGGTGCGAATTTACAGTCCAATGCGAAAAACTTTAATTTCAATATCACTGGGTTGGATAACATTGAGTTCCTGGACTGTAATGTCGATATCAAAGTTTTCCCGGAAAGCCAAATCGTCGATTTCGGGGCATTTACAATGGATGATTCTACTGTGGTCGAAAGGCCATTTTCGGTTTCAACGATCAGGGATGCGACTGCAGAATGCTCAGAAAAGTTTGATGTTACCCTAAGTTTCAATACTGACGATCTCTATGGCACGAGCCACGCGGATATGAAGAATGGTTTATTAATGCAAATAAGGGATGAAACTGAAGGAGAAGACCTTGAGTTGAATCGCTATTATCCCTTTGCGACTTACAATCCAGGTGATGCAAGTACGGTGACCCATAACTATAAAGCGAAGCTAACGAAAAATCCGCAGAGAGAGGTTGAATTCGGTCCTTTCAGCAAGGATTTGATCCTCAAGCTCAACTATGAGTAGCCAGAGCTAAAAAAGCGGCCCACTTAATGTGGCCCGCTTTTTGTTTAGATGCTCGTTATACTTCAAACCATATCTGCCGCATATTTATTCGTCCTGAGCTGCGCTTTCAATGGTCAGACGCACATCTGACGTGACCAGTTCGGCCAACATCTGATAGATCTTCATCGTCTCTTCCGGTTCGGCATCTCCGGTATCGCTGATGAATCCCTCGTCACGCAGCGTCAGCACCAGAGAGCTGAACACGGCTTTATCGAAGAATTCCGGCGCGTTAATGCCGTGCAGTACGGAGAGGCGTTGCGCCACGGTGCGGCTCTCTTTCTCCAGCGTGCCACGGTTGATAGACGGGTTCGCGCTCAGCAGCCAGAAGGTAATGGCGTAGCGTTGCAACGTCTCGCGAGCACCCGCCGCCAACAGCTGTAGCGTACGGGAGCGGGCCGGATTGATATGCAGTTCGTCATCGTTCAGGGCGATCAGTCCCTGGCGCTGCATTTCGCTGGCCAGTTCGTCAATCACTCCGGCGAGTTCATCACGCTCCCAACGTAAGAACAGCTCTGCTTTCAGCATCGGGTACAGCGCATCAATATGCTGCTGTAGCGCGGCGCGAGAAATACGACGATGCTGAGTCACAATGGCTGCCATTAACGAAGGCAGAACCAGCATATGCGCAATGTTGTTGCGGTAATACGTCATCAATACCGCCTGCTCGCGCGGCAGAATGATGATGTCACCGATGGTGTCTTTCTCGACCTCAAACTTATTCATCTGTAAGGCATGGTCGATCAATTCACTGGCGCTCTGCGCAGGAACCGTAGCATCCGCCGCGTACGGCACGTTGCGCAGCAGACTCAGATAGCAGTCGAGCTGTTCAGTCAGTTGCTCACGGGTCAGAGAGCGCTGGCGGGAGGCCAACAGCGCGGTACAGCACAGGTTCATGGCATTGGCCGCGCCTGCATTGTTAATGCGTACCATCAGATCGGCGGCAATGTTATTCACCGTCGGCGTCAGCCAGGCTGGGCGGATGGACTCGATAGGATCGATCGATTCACGCCACTCCGGTACATGCTGGTTGAGGTAAGTCATCAATGGCATCGGTTCGCCAAAGTTGACATACCCCTGACCCAGATTACGCAGCTTGCTCAAGCCACGCAGCATTTGCGGCAGACTCTCTTTCTCTTTCGTCGCGCCACGCAGCTCTTTCGCGTACGTGCCCACTTCCATTACGTGCTCGTAGCCGATGTAGATGGGTACGAGGGTAATCGGACGCGTACCGCCGCGCAGCATCGCCTGAATGGTCATCGACAGCGTGCCGGTTTTCGGGTCGAGCAGACGCCCGGTACGTGAACGGCCTCCTTCGACAAAGTATTCAACCGAGTAGCCGCGGCTGAACAACTCGCCCAGGTATTCGCGGAAAACGGTGGAATAGAGCTTGTTGCCCTTGAAGGTACGACGAATAAAGAACGCGCCCAGACGACGGAAAATCGGACCTGCTGGCCAGAAGTTCAGGTTGATACCGGCAGCGATGTGCGGCGGAACCAGCCCCTGGTGGTACAGAACGTACGACAGCAGCATATAGTCCATATGGCTGCGGTGGCACGGAACATAGACGATTTCGTGCCCATCGTGCGCCAACTGACGTACACGCTCCGCATTGTGAACGTTAATCCCCTGATACAGACGGTTCCAGGTAAAGCCCAGAATACGGTCTGTCAGACGAATCATCTCGTATGAGAAGTTAGCGGCAATCTCTTCCATCAGCGCAATGGCATTTTGCTGCGCTTTTTCGTGGGAGATTTTTTTACTGCGCGCTTCATCTTCTACCGCGCGAGCGATAGCTTTTGAGGCCAGCAGTTTATTGAACAGGTCCTGGCGGGCAGGGAGGCGCGGGCCGACTGCGGCCAGACGCTGACGAGCAAAGTGCATGCGCGCCACTCGAGCCAGCTTCTGAGCGATGATTTTATCCGTACCGTGTTCGTCCGCCATGCGACGCAGGGAGACCGACGGGGAGAAGCGGACAAAACTGTCGCGACCCAGCCAGGACACAGCAAAGAATTTCTGTACGCCGTTCAGCATGCGCAGCGGCGGATTGACCTCGCCTTTTTCACGCCCAGGCGCGCGGCCAAACATCACCGAAACTGGCACCATTTGCACATCCAGGTCTGGATTGCTGCGATGCAAGTCGAGATAGTTATGGAACAGCTTGATGGACTCTTCTTTCGGCGTGTAATAGGTGAACACGCGCGGGCCGCCGTGAATAAACACGTAGCGCGGCAGCAGAGTTCCGTCTATCTCCAACGGTTCCAGGGGATCCGGGAGATCGTGCACCAGACATTGGGCACGCAGCGTCAGCAAGTCTGCTTTTGAATTGTACGGCATAGATCCGACAGTTGATTTTGTCTTGCTTGAATCAGGGGCAGGTTCTGCCGGAATAGACTTGCTTTTTACCAGGACGCTTAATGGTAAATTCAGTAATTTGTAGTAAATTCGTGGCCAGCCGGACATAAACGATGTAAAGCCTCTGGTTAATAATGCAAATGCGCTGCAAGGATATCAGAAAGTTTAGTGAATTTCTGGTGTATCCGGTCATACTTCGCGCTGCTTTGCCACACCCTGAAACAAACGGGGTAACGTTACAATGACATTGACGCTAATAATGTAAAAAGGTTCTTTTTGATGGCCAATAATACCACTGGATTCACCCGAATTATCAAAGCTGCAGGCTATTCCTGGAAAGGTTTTCGCGCCGCATGGATCAATGAGGCGGCATTCCGCCAGGAAAGCGTTGCCGTACTGTTGGGCGTAGCCATCGCCTGCTGGCTGGACGTTGACGCCATTACCCGCGTGCTGTTGATTGGTTCCGTGATGCTGGTGATGATCGTTGAAATCCTCAACAGTGCGATTGAGGCGGTGGTTGACCGTATTGGCTCTGAGTATCACGAACTTTCCGGTCGGGCGAAAGATATGGGCTCGGCGGCGGTATTGCTGTCTATTTTTGTCGCTCTGATCACCTGGGGCATCCTGTTGTGGTCGCATTTGCGATAAAGATTCCACAACTGCATAAATCTCCTGTTTTTTGTGCAGTTTGCGGTTCCAAAATCACCTTTAGCTGTATATACTCACAGCATAACTGTATATACACCCAGGGGGCGGAATGAAAGCGTTAACGGCCAGGCAGCAAGAGGTGTTTGATCTCATTAGGGATCACATCAGCCAGACAGGTATGCCACCGACGCGTGCGGAGATCGCGCAGCGTTTGGGGTTCCGTTCCCCAAACGCCGCTGAAGAACACCTGAAAGCGCTTGCGCGTAAAGGCGTACTTGAAATTGTATCCGGCGCATCGCGCGGTATTCGACTGCTGCAGGAAGAAGAAGAAGGGTTACCGCTTGTCGGACGTGTGGCGGCAGGCGAGCCACTGCTGGCGCAGCAGCACATCGAAGGTCACTATCAGGTCGATCCTTCACTGTTCAAACCGAACGCCGATTTTCTGCTGCGCGTCAGCGGTATGTCGATGAAAGACATCGGTATTATGGACGGTGATTTACTGGCTGTGCATAAAACTCAGGATGTGCGTAACGGTCAGGTTGTTGTTGCCCGTATCGACGACGAAGTCACCGTTAAGCGCCTGAAAAAGCAGGGCAACAAAGTTGAACTCCTGCCAGAAAACAGCGAATTTAAACCTATTGTTGTCGACCTGCGCGAGCAAAACTTCACTATTGAAGGGTTGGCGGTAGGCGTCATTCGTAACGGTGAATGGCTGTAATTTTCTGTTGATTCCCTGTAGCCCGGATAAGACGTTTATGTCGCTATCCGGCAACTTGCCCGGTGGCGCTACGCTTACCGGGCCTACACAGCATCTTTTTTCAGTACATCTAACTTCTTCTCAGGCTCTCCTGTATGCCTTTCTTTACCTCTTCTGATAAAGCACTCTGGCACCTCGCCTTACCGATGATCTTCTCCAATATCACCGTTCCCCTGTTGGGACTGGTGGACACCGCGGTGATTGGTCATCTGGACAGTCCGGTCTATCTTGGCGGCGTTGCTGTTGGCGCCACGGCGACCAGCTTTCTCTTTATGCTGCTGCTTTTTTTGCGCATGAGTACCACCGGCCTTACCGCGCAGGCATTTGGCGCGAAAAATCCGCAGGCGCTGGCGCGCGCGTTGGTGCAGCCGCTATTGCTGGCGCTGGGGGCGGGGCTGCTTATCGCACTGTTTCGGACGCCGATTATCGAGCTGGCTCTGCATATTGTCGGCGGAAGGTACTGGAGCAGGCCCGACGCTTCCTGGAAATCCGCTGGTTAAGCGCACCTGCGTCGCTGGCGAATCTGGTGCTGCTCGGCTGGTTGCTTGGCGTTCAGTATGCGCGCGCGCCAGTTATCCTGTTGATTGTCGGCAATATTCTCAACATTGTGCTCGATTTATGGCTGGTAATGGGCCTGCATATGAACGTGCAGGGGGCGGCGTTGGCGACGGTGATTGCCGAATATGCCACGCTGCTGATTGGCCTGATGATGGTACGCAAAGTCCTGCATATGCGTGGAATTTCGCTGGCAATGTTGAAGCTGGCGTGGCGTGGCAACTTCCGTCGTTTGCTGGCGCTCAACCGCGACATCATGCTGCGTTCGCTGCTGCTACAGCTCTGCTTTGGGGCCATTACGGTTCTTGGCGCGCGTTTGGGAGGCGATATCATCGCGGTTAACGCCGTTCTGATGACTCTGCTGACGTTTACCGCCTACGCGCTGGATGGATTTGCCTATGCTGTGGAAGCGCATTCGGGTCAGGCCTATGGGGCGAGGGATGGCAGCCAGTTGCTTGATGTCTGGCGGGCGGCCTGTCGACAGTCCGGTATTGTGGCTATTCTGTTTTCGCTGGTTTATGCCCTGTTTGGCGAGCAGATTGTTGCGCTGCTGACCTCGCTGCCGCAAATCAAACTGTTGGCCGATCGCTATCTTTTCTGGCAGGTTGTTTTGCCGCTGGTGGGAGTGTGGTGTTATCTGCTCGACGGTATGTTTATTGGAGCGACACGGGCTGCAGAAATGCGCAACAGTATGGCCGTTGCCGCAGCAGGATTCGCATTAACGCTACTGGCTTTACCGTTGCTGGGAAATCATGGTTTGTGGCTGGCGTTAACCGTTTTTCTTGCGCTGCGTGGGCTTTCCCTGGCCTTTATCTGGCGGCGTCACTGGCGTAATGGAACCTGGTTTGCCTGAGCGGATGGTTAAAAATTCCGAATAATAAATAAAACCCAGAATCCCTGACTACACTTATTCTCACGTCCAGCAAAAACAGCATGTGTCTGGACATGGCACTCTCGCTATTCACAACCTAACGATGAGGACTTGATGATGAATAAAGACGAAGTCGGCGGTAACTGGAAGCAGTTTAAAGGTAAAGTGAAAGAGCAATGGGGCAAACTGACCGATGATGATATGACGGTCATTGAAGGTAAACGTGACCAACTGGTCGGTAAAGTCCAGGAGCGTTACGGTTACGCGAAAGATCAGGCGGAGAAAGAAGTGACCGATTGGGAAAAACGTAATGATTACCGCTGGTAATTAACCCGTCCCTCCTGAGAGTACAAGGATGTACGCTCTCCCACCCGCTTAACGCCCAACTTTCTTCTTCACCTGAATCGTATGGTCATGCTGGCATTCGCCAGGGTGACGACATGACTCAACCTCCACACAGGCCGGGCACAGTCCATGGGCTTCAATAACGTTATGTCGCAGGGCAAAACCCATTTTTGCTGCCAGCGTATGCATGATGTCTTCCACGCCTTCCGCGCACTCTTCTTTTACCACACCACAGCGGTCGCAAATGAACATTGCGGAACTGTGAGTTGGCTGATCGAACAGATGGCAAAGCACATAGCTGTTGGTGGATTCCACCTTGTGCACAAACCCTTGTTCCAGCAGAAAATCGAGCGCACGATACACGGTCGGCGGCTTGGCCTGCGGCTCGGTTTCCCGCAACAGGCCGAGTAGGTCGTAAGCGCTGATTGCGCCTTCCTGCAGGCTCATCAGGCGCAGCACTTCGAGGCGTTGTGGCGTAAGCCGTACGTTGCGTTGCGCACAGAGTTTTTCAGCTTGAGCCAATAAGTCCTGCGTGGTGGTTTTGTCCATTTGGCGCCTCGATTTGCGTGCAAGGTTAATCCCTTACTTTAACATGTTCTGTTTAAAACACCGAGATCCACCACGGTGTGCTATACCTGACCCATCGCAATACTGGAAAATAATCATGAAAAGACCCGATTGTATTCGTCACTGGCGTGAAGTTGAGGGGGCTGATGACTCCACCTATCCCGACAGCGATGAGCTGTTTTCCATAGGTGCGCCGCTTGCCCGCAAGCTGGGGTTAGGGCGACTCGGCATTCATCATGAGCGCCTGCCGCCGGGCCGACGCACCTCGTATCCGCACGCTGAAAGCGATGAGGAAGAGTTTATCTATGTGCTGGAAGGATATCCTGAGGCCTGGATTAACGGTTATTTATGGAAGCTGGAACCGGGCGACAGCGTCGGTTTCCCGGCGGGCACCGGCGTGTGTCACACCTTTATCAATAACACCAGTGAAGAAGTACGTCTGCTGGTCGTGGGTGAGGCGAACAAAAAATACAATCGTATTTATTATCCGCTTAATCCGGTTTATGCCGCCACACGTGAGGACCGTTGGGTCGACCATCCGCCGCAGTTTTTTGGATCTCACGACGGAAAACCGGGGCGTAAATAGCGCTTGTCGGGGAGCAGGGAGGGGGAACCGCGAGGATGTGGCTCACTATCGTAACGGTCTATGCTATAGTAGCGCCCCTTTTTTAACCGGATGCTTGAATATTCGCCATGCTGCCTGAATCTCAGTCTACCGCTTTTCCCGCCCATCGTTTTTCTATCGCGCCGATGCTCGACTGGACGGACAGACATTGCCGCTACTTTTTGCGCTTACTGTCCAGCCAGACGCTGCTCTACACGGAGATGGTAACCACCGGCGCGATCATTCATGGTAAAGGCGATTATCTGGCGTATAGCGAAGAAGAACATCCGGTCGCTTTGCAACTGGGCGGGAGCGATCCGGCTGCGCTGGCGCAGTGCGCAAAGCTTGCTGAACAACGGGGCTATGACGAAATTAACCTCAACGTGGGTTGCCCTTCCGATCGTGTACAGAATGGAATGTTTGGTGCCTGTCTGATGGGGAATGCGCAACTGGTCGCTGATTGCGTCAAAGCGATGCGCGATGTGGTATCGATTCCGGTAACGGTGAAAACCCGTATCGGTATTGATGACCAGGACAGCTACGAATTCCTGTGCGATTTCATCAACACGGTCTCCGGTAATGGTGAATGTGAGATGTTTATCATCCACGCCCGTAAGGCCTGGCTGTCTGGGCTAAGCCCGAAAGAAAACCGCGAAATCCCACCGCTGGATTATGACCGTGTTTATCAGCTAAAGCGCGATTTTCCGCATCTGACAATGTCGATCAACGGTGGCATAAAATCGCTGGAAGAAGCGAAAATCCATCTGCAACATATGGATGGCGTGATGGTGGGGCGCGAAGCTTATCAAAACCCAGGCATTCTGGCGTCCGTTGACCGCGAGATTTTTGCTGTCACCAACGAAGATTCCGATCCGGTCGCCGTAGTGCGTGCGATGTATCCGTATATTGAGCGTGAACTGAGTAAAGGAACCTATTTGGGGCATGTCACGCGCCATATGCTGGGACTGTTTCAGGGGATTCCAGGGGCACGGCAGTGGCGTCGCTATCTGAGCGAAAATGCGCATAAAGCCGGGGCAGATATTGAGGTTCTGGAACATGCGCTGAAGCTGGTGGCAGACAAACGTTAAGTTTTCGCCAAAAGTTAGTGAATTTCACCACGCCCTGCGCTTCGTCGCGGGGCGTTTGCTTTATAAATCAATATATTAATTTTGGCATGTTTCTTGTAAAGCTGTGGAGAGTATTTCATTTCGGGAGAGAGCCATGCTGGAACTACTTTTTGTGATTGGATTTTTTATCATGCTGATGGTCACCGGCGTATCTTTGCTGGGAGTGCTGGCCGCATTGGTGGTAGCCACTGTGGTGATGTTTTTGGGCGGACTATTTGCGTTGATGATTAAACTGTTGCCCTGGCTGTTATTGGCCGTTGCCGTGGTGTGGGTTATCAAGGCGATAAAAGCGCCAAAAGTCCCACAGTATCAGCGCAATAACCGCCGATTTTACTAAGGTATTGAGCGGTGTGTCACAACCTGCAACATTGCCTTTAGAAGCAAATAGGAATTGATTATCAAATCTGTCACTATTGCTAGGTTAACGAATTCATCGAGCTGTACCCTACATACAGCCGAACTAAAAAAAGAAAGGGCTTCCTACGGGAAGCCCTAATTCTTTCTTCCCCCTTCATAATTCAAACCGCAGGTTTGTTGGCGGCTTGAATTATTTAACGGAAATGAGGGCGTTACGGGATCAGCAAACTCGACCCCTGTGTGGCCCGGCTTTCCAGCACTTCATGAGCACGCTGCGCGTCGTGCAGTGCGAACGTCTGGCCCGGTGCGACATCCACTTTGATCACTCCGCTGGCAATCAGCGAGAAAAGCTCATTGCTGGCTTCGGTTAATTCATGGTGGTTGGTGATGTAACCCTGGAGTGAAGGGCGAGTCACGTACAGCGAACCTTTCTGATTCAGAATGCCTAAGTTAACGCCAGTCACCGGTCCGGAAGCATTACCAAAGCTGACCATGAGCCCCCGGCGCTGCAGGCAATCCAGTGAGGCTTCCCAGGTATCTTTCCCCACCGAGTCATACACCACCCGCACTTTTTTACCGCCAGTGATCTCTTTTACACGTTCTACAATGCTCTCTTCACGATAGTTAATGACCTGCCATGCGCCGGCCTGCAGCGCAATTTGCGCTTTTTGCGCATTACCGACGGTGCCAATCAGCTTCGCACCCAATGCTTTTGCCCACTGGCAGGCAATCATACCGACGCCGCCTGCTGCCGCATGGAATAAAAATGGTTCATCGGGCTGAATTTCATAGGTCTTACGCAACAGATAAAAAACGGTGAGCCCTTTAAGAAATGAGGCTGCAGCTTGTTCAAACGAGATAGCGTTGGGCAAAATAGCGGTTTTATCAGCCGGGACGTTATGCACTGAGCTGTAGGCGCCCAGGGGAGACTGAGCGTAAACCACGCGATCGCCGGCTTTAATGTGCGTCACTTTGCTACCGACTTTACTGACCACGCCTGCGGCTTCGGTACCCAGACCGCTGGGCAGAGAAGGCGGCGGATAAAGACCACTGCGGATATAGGTGTCGATATAGTTGATCCCAATCGCTTTGTTCTCGACCTGGATTTCATTTTCCGCCGGGTCTACGGGCGTAAACTCCACTGCCTTGAGTACATCAGGGCCACCATGCTTGTGAAATTCAATACGTGTTGCCATGCTTCCTCCAAAAGAAATGTGGTAATCTTTCGACCCAATCATTATCTCGGTAACTCCATTCACTATGGCAGGAAATAAACCCTTCAACAAACAACAGACTGATGCTCGTGAGCGCGATCCCCAGGTCGCCGGGCTGAAAGTACCGCCGCACTCGATTGAAGCGGAACAGTCGGTGTTGGGCGGTTTAATGCTGGATAACGAACGCTGGGACGATGTGGCTGAGCGTGTGGTGGCGGAAGATTTTTATACCCGACCGCACCGGCACATCTTCACCGAAATGCATCGCCTGCAGGAGATGGGAAAACCCATCGATCTGATCACGCTTGCAGAATCGCTGGAAGTTCAGGGGCAACTGGACAGCGTCGGCGGTTTTGCTTACCTGGCTGAGTTATCTAAAAATACGCCAAGTGCAGCGAACATTAGTGCCTATGCGGATATTGTCCGCGAACGTGCCGTTGTTCGTGACATGATTTCGGTGGCGAACGAGATCGCGGAAGCCGGGTTTGATCCGCAAGGCCGTTCCAGTGAAGATCTGCTGGACCTCGCGGAATCCCGCGTCTTTAAAATTGCTGAAAGTCGCGCCAATAAAGACGAAGGTCCGAAAAATATTACCGATGTGCTCGACGCTACCGTCGCGCGTATCGAACAGCTGTTCCAGCAGCCACACGATGGTGTCACCGGGGTCAACACCGGTTATGACGACCTCAATAAAAAGACTGCTGGTTTGCAGCCGTCAGACTTAATTATCGTCGCCGCGCGTCCGTCGATGGGTAAAACGACATTTGCAATGAACCTCGTCGAAAATGCGGCGATGCTGCAAGATAAGCCGGTTCTTATCTTTAGTCTTGAAATGCCCTCAGAACAGATCATGATGCGTTCCCTGGCCTCACTCTCACGTGTAGACCAAACCAAAATCCGTACCGGTCAACTGGATGATGAAGACTGGGCGCGAATTTCCGGAACAATGGGTATTTTGCTGGAGAAACGAAACATCTATATTGATGACTCCTCCGGCCTGACGCCAACGGAAGTGCGCTCACGTGCCCGTCGTATCGCCCGCGAACACGGTGGTATCGGACTTATCATGATCGACTACCTGCAGCTGATGCGCGTGCCGTCGCTCTCCGACAATCGTACGCTGGAAATTGCTGAAATTTCCCGCTCGCTGAAAGCGTTAGCGAAAGAACTGCATGTGCCGGTGGTGGCGCTGTCGCAGCTTAACCGCTCTCTGGAACAACGCGCCGATAAGCGTCCGGTCAACTCGGATCTGCGTGAGTCCGGCTCCATCGAGCAGGATGCCGACTTAATCATGTTTATCTATCGTGATGAGGTTTATCACGAAAACAGCGACCTGAAAGGCATCGCCGAGATCATTATCGGTAAACAGCGTAACGGCCCGATCGGTACGGTGCGCCTGACGTTTAACGGTCAGTGGTCGCGCTTCGATAACTATGCTGGCCCGCAGTACGACGACGAATAACAACACTGAATCAGGTTACTCAAGCAAATACTTATCAAGGAATACAAATGCAAGCGGCAACTGTAGTCATTAACCGCCGCGCTCTGCGACACAACCTGCAACGTCTGCGTGAACTGGCTCCAGCCAGTAAACTGGTTGCGGTCGTGAAAGCGAACGCTTACGGCCATGGTCTGTTAGAGACCGCGCGAACGCTCCCCGATGCGGACGCTTTTGGTGTCGCTCGTCTTGAAGAAGCCCTGCGGTTGCGAGCGGGAGGGATCACGCAGCCCATCCTGCTGCTGGAAGGATTTTTTGATGCTTCCGATCTGCCGACTATCTCCGCGCAGCGTCTGCATACTGCCGTCCACAACCAAGAGCAGCTTGAAGCTCTGGAAGCCGCGGTACTGGCTGAACCGGTCACCGTCTGGATGAAGCTCGACACGGGAATGCACCGCCTGGGCGTGCGTCCTGAGCAGGCCGAGGCGTTTTATCAGCGCTTGACGCAATGTGAAAACGTGCGCCAACCGGTCAATATCGTCAGCCACTTTGCGCGCGCGGACGAGCCTGAGTGCGGTGCGACCGAAAAGCAGCTCGATATCTTCAATAGCTTTTGCGCAGGTAAACCGGGTCAGCGTTCGATCGCCGCGTCGGGTGGTATTCTGCTGTGGCCGCAGTCTCACTTCGACTGGGCGCGTCCGGGGCTGATTCTGTATGGCGTATCGCCGTTGGAAAACCACTCTATCGGTGCCGATTTTGGCTGCCAGCCGGTGATGTCGCTCACTTCCAGCCTGATTGCGGTGCGTGAACACAAAGCGGGCGAGCCGGTTGGCTATGGTGGAACCTGGCTGAGCGAGCGCGACACGCGTCTGGGCGTGGTGGCGATGGGCTATGGCGATGGTTATCCGCGCGCAGCGCCGTCTGGGACACCGGTACTGGTCAATGGCCGTGAAGTGCCGATCGTCGGTCGCGTCGCGATGGATATGATTTGCGTCGATTTAGGTCCCGAGGCGCAGGACAAAGCCGGCGATTCGGTTATCCTGTGGGGTGAGGGCCTGCCCGTTGAACGCATTGCTGAAATGACGAAAGTAAGTGCTTACGAACTTATCACGCGCCTGACCTCAAGGGTGGCAATGAAGTACATCGATTAAGTTCATGATGTGCCGGATAAGGCGGTTACGCCGCCATCCGGCAATATTCCTCTCAACATCCTCTCGATCTTCTCCCGCTTCCGGTTTATTGTGTTCTTAACCCCCTGCCTGTAAACCTGGAGAACCACACGTGTTTCAAAAAGTTGACGCCTACGCCGGCGACCCGATTTTATCGCTCATGGAGCGTTTCAAAGAAGATTCACGTAGCGACAAAGTGAACCTCAGCATCGGTCTGTACTACAACGAAGACGGCATTATTCCTCAGCTTAAAGCGGTGGCAGAAGCGGAAGCCCGACTGAATGCCAAACCGCATGGCGCTTCGCTGTATCTGCCGATGGAAGGCCTGAACACTTATCGCCATACTATTGCGCCGCTGCTGTTTGGCGCAGAGCATCCGGTTCTCCAGCAGCAGCGCGTCGCAACGATTCAGACGCTGGGCGGCTCCGGTGCGCTAAAGGTTGGTGCAGACTTCCTGAAACGCTATTTCCCTGATTCTGGCGTGTGGGTCAGCGATCCGACCTGGGAAAACCACATCGCGATTTTTGAAGGTGCTGGATTCGAAGTAAGTACTTACCCCTGGTATGACAACACCACCAATGGCGTGCGTTTCAACGACCTGCTGGCCACGCTGAACACCTTACCGGCGCGCAGCATCGTACTGCTGCATCCGTGCTGCCATAACCCGACGGGTGCGGATTTAACCCCCGCGCAATGGGATGGTGTCATTGAGATCCTGAAAGCTCGCGATCTGATCCCGTTCCTGGATATTGCTTACCAGGGTTTCGGCGGTGGAATGGAAGACGATGCCTATGCGATCCGCGCCATTGCCAGCGCCGGATTACCTGCACTGGTCAGCAACTCATTCTCGAAGATTTTCTCTTTGTACGGCGAACGTGTCGGCGGACTTTCAGTGGTCTGTGAAGACGCTGATGCCGCCAGCCGCGTTCTGGGGCAGCTAAAAGCGACGGTGCGTCGTAACTATTCCAGCCCGCCAAACTTTGGTGCGCAGGTCGTGGCCGCAGTGTTGGGTGATGACGCGCTGAAAGCCAGCTGGCTGGCGGGAGGCGAGGGGGTGGGGTCCCGTATTCTGGCGATGCGCCAGGCGCTGGTTAACGTATTGAATGCGGAGATCCCTGGTCGTAACTTTGATTACCTGCTGCAACAGCGCGGGATGTTCAGCTATACCGGACTCAGCGCTGCTCAGGTCGATCGCCTGCGCGATGAGTTCGGTGTGTACCTGATAGCCAGCGGTCGTATGTGCGTGGCCGGGTTAAATCACGGTAACGTGCAACGCGTGGCGAAGGCATTTGCCGCCGTCATGTAACCGGGTTTTTAGGCCTGATAAGCGTCGCGCCATCAGGCATTGTATTGCCGGATAGAGGTGTAATCACCTTATCCGGCCTACTTTCTTTCACCGTGCTATTGGTCTGTTTTCCAATGTGATCATGCTCTTTTTCCAGGACAAAACCAGAGAAAATCCTTCCTTTCCCTCCCCCTAAGGGGTAAGGTCAGATAGTTTTTTGACCAGTTGTTAATAAAAAAATGATAACTAACTGACTACTTAGGGAAAAAATATGCGCAAGTTTACGTTGGCACTGAGTGCCGTTTGTTTATTGTTCACGCTAAATCAGCCGGCCCAGGCGTTAGTTTCTTCTCCCTCTCAGCTTAATCCAGGCACCAACGTTGCAAAACTCGCTGAGCAGGCACCCATTCACTGGGTCTCCGTGGCACAAATTGAAAACAGCCTGACCGGACGCCCGCCGATGGCCGTCGGGTTTGATATCGATGACACCGTCCTCTTTTCCAGCCCAGGCTTCTGGCGCGGTCAAAAAACGTATTCTCCGGACAGTGAGGATTACCTGAAAAATCCGGCCTTCTGGGAAAAAATGAACAATGGCTGGGACGAATTCAGCATTCCGAAAGAAGTGGCGCGTCAGCTGATTGATATGCACGTGCGTCGCGGCGACAGCATCTTTTTCGTAACCGGGCGTAGCCAGACGAAGACCGAAACGGTGTCGAAAACGCTGTCCGATAACTTTCACATCCCGGCCGGCAATATGAACCCGGTCATTTTTGCCGGTGATAAGCCGGGCCAGAATACGAAAACGCAGTGGCTGCAGGATAAAAATATCCGTATGTTCTACGGCGACTCTGATAATGACATTACCGCCGCCCGAGATGTGGGTATTCGCGGCATTCGTATTTTACGCGCTTCTAACTCCACTTATAAACCGTTGCCACAGGCCGGCGCGTTTGGTGAAGAGGTGATCGTCAACTCGGAGTATTGAGGACGTTGCTTGCGGTTGTTGTTTTTTTAAACAAATTTGCGTTACCTGCTTTTACCTTTTGCGGACTTGCTGCACACTGAATAAAAGATGTTCTCATTAGGCAATATGCTGGTAAGGGGAATTAAGATGACGAATTCGGAGTTGCTGCAATACTGCATGGCAAAAATGGGCGCCGAGCAGAGCGTACACAGTGACTGGAAGGCCACACAAATCAAAGTCGAAGATGTGCTTTTTGCCATGGTAAAAGAGGTGGAAGAACGCCCGGCGGTGTCACTGAAAACCAGCCCGGAACTGGCAGAGTTGTTACGTCAGCAGCATAGCGATGTACGGCCAAGCCGGCATCTCAATAAGGCGCACTGGAGTACGGTGTATCTGGACGGCTCGCTGCCGGATTCGCAAATCTACTACCTGGTAGACGCCTCTTATCAGCAGGCCGTAAACACGCTGCCGGAAGATAAACGCCGGATACTGGCGCAGTCCTGATCTGTTTTCCGCAATGAGGCGCCAGCGCCTTATCCGGCCTACAAGCATATTTTGTAGGCCTGATAAGCGTAGCGCCATCGGCATGATTACAACAGTGGTTTGAGGAAACGGGCCGTGTGTGAGGCTTCACACTCAGCGACCGTTTCTGGTGTGCCTGAAACCAGAATTTCCCCGCCGCCGCTGCCGCCTTCCGGACCGAGATCGACAATCCAGTCAGCGGTTTTTATCACGTCCAGATTGTGCTCAATCACTACGATGGTGTTGCCCTGATCCCGGAGCTGATGCAGCACGTCCAGCAGTTGCTGAATATCCGCAAAATGCAGACCGGTGGTCGGTTCATCGAGAATATACAGCGTTTGACCGGTACCGCGTTTGGACAGTTCACGCGCCAGCTTCACGCGCTGCGCTTCACCGCCCGAGAGCGTGGTGGCGGACTGACCCAGTCGAATGTACGTCAGACCCACGTCCATCAGCGTTTGCAGCTTACGCGCCAGCGCCGGAACGGCATCGAAGAACTCACGCGCCTCTTCAATCGTCATATCCAGCACTTCGTGGATAGTCTTGCCCTTGTACTTAATCTCCAGTGTTTCGCGGTTATAGCGTTTGCCTTTACACTGATCGCACGGCACGTAGATATCCGGTAAGAAGTGCATTTCGACTTTGATCACGCCGTCGCCCTGACAAGCTTCACAGCGTCCGCCGCGGACGTTAAAGCTGAAACGACCCGGAGTATAACCGCGCGCACGCGACTCCGGCACGCCGGCAAACAGTTCGCGCACTGGCGTAAACACGCCGGTGTAGGTTGCCGGGTTAGAGCGCGGCGTACGGCCAATCGGGCTTTGGTCAATGTCGATCACTTTGTCGAAATGTTCCAAGCCCTGAACATCACGATATGGCGCGGGTTCAGCCAGCGTGGCGCCGTTCAGCGCCGTCTGCGCAATCGGGAACAGCGTGTCGTTAATTAGCGTCGATTTACCCGAACCGGAAACACCGGTAATGCAGGTAAATAAACCAACCGGCAGCGTCAGGGTGACATCTTTCAGGTTGTTACCGCGCGCGCCGGTCAGCTTCAACACTTTTTCCGGGTCTGCCGCCACGCGCTGTTTCGGCACTTCAATCTTGCGCTTACCGCTCATGTACTGGCCGGTCAGCGACTCAGGCACGGCCATGATATCTTTTAGCGTACCTTCGGCAACCACCTGGCCGCCGTGAACGCCCGCGCCGGGGCCGATGTCGATAACGTGGTCAGCGGCGCGAATCGCGTCTTCATCGTGCTCAACCACAATGACGGTATTGCCCAGATTACGCAGGTGGATAAGCGTACCCAACAGACGCTCGTTATCGCGCTGATGCAGACCGATAGACGGTTCATCCAACACGTACATTACGCCGACCAAACCTGCGCCGATCTGGCTTGCCAGACGAATACGCTGGGCTTCGCCGCCGGAGAGCGTTTCTGCTGAACGCGACAGCGTCAGATAGTTGAGGCCGACGTTGACCAGGAACTTCAGACGATCGCCAATCTCTTTGAGAATTTTCTCTGCAATCTTCGCTCGCTGACCCGCAAGCTTCAGGTTGTTGAAGAAATCCATGGCGTGACCGATGCTCATGTCGGAAATCGCGGGCAGCGGCGTATTTTCGACAAATACGTGGCGGGCTTCCCGGCGTAAACGCGTCCCCTCACAGCTGGCGCACGGTCGGTTGCTAATGAACTTGGCTAATTCTTCACGTACCGCGCTGGATTCCGTCTCTTTATAACGGCGCTCCATATTGTGCAATACGCCTTCGAACGGATGGCGGCGTACGGACGTATCGCCGCGATCGTTCATGTATTTAAATTCGATATTCTCTTTACCGGAACCGTACAGCACCACTTTATGCACGGCAGGGTTCAGGCTGGCCCATGGGGCTTCAACGTCGAATTTATAGTGTTCCGCCAGTGACTTAAGCATCTGGAAGTAATAGAAGTTACGGCGATCCCAGCCGCGGATAGCACCACCGGCCAGCGACAGTTCCGGATTTTGGATCACCCGGTCAGGATCGAAATACTGCTGCACGCCGAGACCGTCACAGGTCGGGCATGCACCCGCTGGGTTATTGAACGAGAACAGACGTGGTTCCAGCTCCCGCATGCTGTAGCCGCAGATCGGGCAGGCGAAGTTGGCGGAGAACAGCAACTCTTCCGCTTTCGGATCGTCCATATCGGCGACCACCGCCGTACCACCGGACAGTTCCAGCGCGGTTTCAAAGGATTCTGCCAGTCGCTGGGTGAGATCGTCGCGGACTTTAAAGCGGTCAATCACCACTTCAATAGTGTGTTTCTTTTGCAGTTCAAGCTTGGGCGGATCGGAAAGGTCGCACACTTCACCGTCGATACGGGCGCGGATATAGCCCTGGCCTGCCAGGTTTTCCAGCGTTTTAGTATGCTCGCCTTTACGCTCTTTAATCACCGGCGCCAGCAGCATCAGACGTTTGCCTTCCGGCTGCGACAGAACGTTGTCCACCATCTGGCTAACGGTCTGGGCCGCCAGGGGAACGTCGTGATCCGGGCAGCGCGGTTCGCCAACGCGGGCAAACAGCAGACGCAGATAGTCGTGAATTTCGGTAATCGTACCTACCGTGGATCGCGGGTTGTGGGATGTCGATTTTTGTTCAATTGAGATGGCGGGAGACAGCCCCTCAATGTGGTCGACATCCGGCTTTTCCATCAGCGACAGAAACTGACGCGCGTACGCGGAAAGGGATTCAACGTAACGACGCTGCCCTTCGGCATACAAGGTGTCGAAAGCGAGCGAAGATTTGCCTGAGCCCGAAAGCCCGGTGACGACAATCAGCTTGTCGCGCGGGATGACGAGGTTGATGTTTTTGAGATTATGGGTGCGGGCGCCCCGAACTTCGATCTTATCCATTCATCTTTCCCGGATTAAACGCTTTTTTGCCTGGCTGCATGGTGCTACCGGCGATCACAAACGGTTAATTATGACACAACCTGACCTGAATGGATATACAGTATTGGAATGCAAAACGCAGATGCCTGTGCAACAATGTCTGTCTGGGGTTGTTTACTGGAATCGATCTCGCAACGTAGTAAAAGCGCTATTGGAAATGCTACAATCCCGCGCTTACACTTATTCAGTAACGTTTTTCAGGAGACACGATCATGGCCAGCAGAGGCGTAAACAAGGTGATTCTCGTCGGTAATCTGGGCCAGGACCCGGAAGTACGCTATATGCCGAATGGTGGCGCAGTTGCCAACATTACGCTGGCTACTTCCGAATCCTGGCGTGATAAAGCGACCGGCGAAATGAAAGAGCAGACTGAATGGCACCGTGTGGTGCTGTTCGGCAAACTGGCGGAAGTTGCCAGCGAATATCTGCGTAAAGGTTCCCAGGTCTATATCGAAGGTCAGCTGCGTACCCGCAAATGGACCGATCAATCCGGCGTAGAAAAGTACACCACTGAAGTTGTGGTTAACGTTGGCGGCACCATGCAAATGCTGGGCGGTCGTCAGGGTGGTGGTGCTCCGGCAGGTGGCGGCCAGCAGCAGGGTGGTTGGGGTCAGCCTCAGCAGCCGCAAGGTGGCAATCAGTTCAGCGGCGGCGCGCAGTCTCGCCCGCAGCAGCAGTCGGCTCCGGCAGCGCCGTCTAATGAGCCGCCGATGGATTTCGACGACGATATTCCGTTCTAATCCTTCTGCTTTTCGCTGAAAATTATGGCTACCTCAGAACTGGGGTAGCCATATGCAATTCTGTTATCAGTTCAACACCATCGGCCAGTCTGGCGGTGTATGACTCATCACTTCAACCATTACGGTTTCAATGTTCTTCCAGATTGCGGACATATCCACCAGGGTTATGCCGAGTAATCCGGTCGCAAACCAGCAGGCAAAAACCAGCCCTAAACCGCTGCTAATGACGGCCAGGCCAATATAATCTGATTTACGAAAACGGATATTAAGCGTACTGGCTAAAAACATCAGCACTGCACTGAGTAATTGCCACCGCAGAAGAACCACGCCAGTTGTTATCGTTGCCATGAAAAACGTCCTCAGAAAGTCTGGATGCCCAGGACAGCGCGGGGGTGTTCACCGAGGGTGTAGTACTCTGGCTATCGACGGGCAATAACATGAATGAAACATCGTTTCTGTTACATGATTTTTGTGAACTATATCACATATGCTCGTTTGTTCACCAGTGTTGGGCGTATTTTTTGCAGGACGATAACCATGTTAAATATGTGGGTATATTCAAGCAAGCAACGATACTAAATAATCAATCTTAAAGATGCATTTTTGTTGCCTGTTTTATTTATCCTAAATTCATCGTTAAAAAAATCTAATGAATTTCTTAAATAAAGCCAGGATAGTGCTTATAAAAAATTACTCCTTGGGGATAATAACGTTATGAAATAAGCATAACTTTAAGTTTGCCTTACGGAAAAATAATATCATCATCAACTATTATCAGACTTTTACATAGAGAAGTCTGTTGCTAATACTGATAGATTCATGCAACTTAATCAGTCGGTGTTTATAGCATCTTGCCTTAATGGGTTCTGGCATATACGAAACAGGGAAACAGGGCTGACATGAATCACAGTGCGCGACGCAAGATACTGAAGTTCCTCGGAACATTCATGGTGGTATTGCTCCCCGTGGTGCTGGCGTTATGGTTTGCTCAAATCCGGGCAATGTCCGAAACCCGTAATCAACTTCGCTCTTTTGCGCAACTGGTGTTAAATAAAACTGAATTGGTGATCCAACAAGCCGATTTAGCGCGAGATATGGCCCTGTTGTATCAAGGTAAGATGTGTACCCCGGCACATCAGAAAAATATGCTAGATATTATTCGTGGTCGTTTATATATCAGCGAGCTAATTTATGCGCAGGGCGATCATTTTTTGTGCTCTACGTCGATGGCGCCGCCAGTCGCCTATATTATGCCGACCGCCGACTATAAACGTACGCCGGACATCTCCATCTATTACTATCGCGATACCCCCTTTTTCGCTGGCTACAGAATGACGTATATGCAACGTGGAAACTACGTTGTCGTCATCAACCCATTATCTTACAGCGAAGTTATGTCAGATGACCCGGACCTGTCCTGGGGCGTGTATGACACGGTAACGGGTACTTTTTTCTCTGCCAGCGAAGGGGCGCCTATTGCGCAGTTATTGCCGTTGGTGCACGGTGAAGCCTCAACCTTCCAGTTGGACGATCGCTTTTACACCAAAGTGCATTCAGAAAAACGCCCGATTGCGATTATTGTGTCGACCTCGGATAAACGCATACATTCGATTTTCTATCATGAGGCTGCGTTAACGATTCCTTTCGGGATTATCTGCAGCATCCTGATGCTGTTAATGTGGTGGCGCACGCGTCAGGAATACTTATCTCCCCGCCGCTTGTTAAAACGCGCAATCAAAAAACGTCAACTGTGTCTGCACTACCAGCCGATCATTGATATCGAAAACGGTCAGTGCGTAGGGGCTGAGGCTCTGCTGCGCTGGCCGGGCTGTGATGGTGAAGTAATGAGCCCAACCGAGTTTATTCCGCTGGCTGAAAAAGAGGGAATGATTGAGCGGATCACGGATTACGTGATTGAAGAGGTATTCAACGATTTAGGATATTTTCTTTCGGCGCATCCTCAGCTTTATATCTCGATAAATCTCTCTGCTTCTGACTTTCATTCATCCCGACTTATTGCCCTGATTACCGACAAAAACCGTGAGTACTCTGTGGCGGCCCAGCAAATTAAAGTCGAGGTGACCGAGCGCGGGTTTATTGATGTAGATAAAATGACCGCGGTAATCCAGGCGTTTCGTCAGGCGGGTTATGAAGTGGCGTTTGATGATTTTGGGACGGGATATTCCAATCTACACAATTTATCCGCGTTGAATATCGATATCCTGAAGATCGACAAATCATTTATTAGTACGTTGTCCACCAACAGCACCAGTCACCTGATTGCCGAACATATCATCGAAATGGCGCAAAGCTTACACCTGAAGATGATTGCGGAAGGGGTAGAGACGGTTGAGCAAATCGAGTGGCTGCGCGAACGTGGCGTACAGTATTGTCAGGGCTGGTATTTTGCGAAGGCGCTGCCGCCACAGGAGTTCATGCACTGGATACAACGGTCGCCCGCCATACTGACGCAGAGCGGGCAATAATCTTACAGGCGGTGGCGGTAATCGCTGGGGGTACGATCAAACTCGCGGCGAAACACGCGTGAGAAGGTTTGTTGTGATACATAACCAAGATCCATCGCGATATCGAAAATAGGTCGCTCGGTCGTCCGCAGTTCAACAGCAGCCAGCAGGAGTCGACGCTGGCGGATATAGTCACCCAACGTCTGGCGCATCACCGTGCGGAACATTCTCTGTAAATACCACTTCGAGTAACCTGATTTTTTCGCCACCGCCTCAATGTTCAGCGGCTGATCGATATGGTCGTCAATCCATTCAATAAGGGTCTGAATAATCTGCTGATGGGACATAGGGCTGCCTCTTTTTCAGTATTCGATTCGTCGTTTTGTCTGTGGGCGAGTATAATTCCTCAAGTTAACTTGAGGTAAAGCGATTTATGGAAAAGAAATTACCCCGAATAAAAACGCTGCTCACGCCAGGTGAAGTCGCAAAGCGTAGCGGCGTAGCGGTATCAACCCTGCATTTCTATGAAAGCAAAGGGTTAATCAGCAGTATGCGCAACAGCGGCAATCAGCGCCGATACAGACGTGATGTGTTGCGTTATGTGGCGATTATCAAGATTGCTCAACGCATCGGGATCCCGTTGGCAACGATCGGTGACGCGCTCGGCGTATTACCTGAAGGACATTCGCTCAGTGCTAAAGAGTGGAAGCAGCTCTCTTCGCAATGGCGTGAAGAGCTGGATCGACGCATTCATACTTTAGTGGCGCTACGCGATGAACTGGATGGGTGTATTGGTTGCGGTTGTTTGTCGCGCAGCGATTGCCCGTTGCGTAACCCAGGCGATCAGCTTGGCGAGAAGGGGACCGGGGCGCGTCTGCTGGAAGATGATTGATGTGAAATATCTGATGGATTGACGGATATAAAACTAAAGCGCCACAGAGGGCGCTTTAGTTTGGTTCCGGTCTTTGTCTTTCACTCTATCCCGCTGGTTCACGGGAGGGTTTCCCCCGACATCAACACCCCTCAGTCGAGCACATTAGGTGAGGTTCCGGTCTGTGTTGATAATGTAATTGTAAGCCACCTCTCTCCATTTACCAGTGAAATGGTGATTTTTTAGCCAAAAAATTTTCCGCATCTTCACCGGTTTTCTTGCGCAAGTTTGCGTGAAAAAGGCACACCGATGTTGTAATAACTCCGCAAAATTTGTTGCGAGACTGCGCATTGACGATAACGTTTGCGCATCGACTGATTATTTATTGCGCGTTATAAGAAGAAATGAGTAAAAAGCGGCAAAGTTCAGTTGAAAACCAGCGTATGATCGCTGGATAATCGTTTGCTTTTTTTTACCACCCGTTTTTTATGCGCGAAGCTAAACGTTTGCTTTTTTGCGACACCCCTATTGACGCAAACCTGGCACATGGAGAAAACGTTTAGCAGGCAGTGGATTGTCCAGCACGCATAATGACGAAAAAATAAACTCTCAGGGGATGTTTTCTATGTCTACGCCTTCAGCGCGTACCGGCGGTTCACTCGACGCCTGGTTTAAAATTTCGCTCCGCGGCAGTACCGTTCGTCAGGAAGTCGTTGCCGGATTAACGACGTTCCTGGCCATGGTCTACTCCGTTATCGTGGTTCCGGGGATGCTGGGTAAAGCCGGATTCCCGCCTGCCGCTGTATTTGTGGCAACCTGTCTGGTCGCGGGCGTCGGTTCTATTGTGATGGGCCTGTGGGCAAACCTGCCGCTGGCGATTGGCTGCGCCATTTCTTTGACGGCGTTTACCGCGTTCAGCCTGGTACTGGGACAACATATCAGCGTGCCTGTTGCGCTGGGTGCGGTGTTCCTGATGGGTGTCCTGTTTACCATCATTTCCGCGACCGGTATTCGTAGCTGGATCCTGCGCAATCTACCGCAGGGTGTTGCGCACGGTACGGGGATTGGAATCGGCCTGTTCCTGCTGCTGATTGCGGCAAACGGCGTGGGTCTGGTTATTAAAAACCCGCTGGACGGCCTGCCGGTTGCGCTGGGCGATTTCGATACCTTCCCGGTGATTATGTCGCTGGTAGGTCTGGCGGTGATTATTGGCCTCGAAAAACTGAAAGTACCGGGCGGTATCCTGCTGACTATTATCGGTATTTCCGTAGTGGGTCTGATTTTCGACCCAGCCGTACATTTCTCCGGTATTTTTGCCATGCCTTCTCTGAGCGACGAAAACGGCAACTCGCTGATCGGTAGCCTGGATATTATGGGCGCACTAAACCCAATCGTACTGCCGAGCGTGCTGGCGCTGGTCATGACCGCTGTCTTCGATGCGACCGGAACCATCCGTGCGGTAGCCGGACAGGCGAATCTGCTGGATAAAGACGGACAGATTATTGACGGCGGCAAAGCGCTGACCACCGACTCCCTGAGCAGCGTGTTCTCTGGCCTGGTGGGCGCTGCACCGGCGGCGGTTTATATTGAATCCGCAGCGGGTACGGCGGCAGGCGGCAAAACTGGCCTGACGGCGATCACCGTTGGCGTACTGTTCCTGCTGATCCTGTTCCTCTCTCCGCTCTCTTATCTTGTACCAGTATATGCAACGGCACCTGCGCTGATGTATGTGGGCCTGCTGATGTTGAGCAACGTAGCGAAAATCGACTTTGCTGACTTTGTCGACGCTATGGCGGGGTTGGTGGATAGTTGTAAAAGATCCATCTACTTGAATATATTTATCGTAGTAATT